>Ga0307510_10003548_pt1 | contig 18202 bp, 18 predicted proteins | sample 12_EM_MG_FD_207224 | JGI IMG/M metagenome (GOLD analysis project Ga0307510, IMG submission 207224) | Populus trichocarpa ectomycorrhiza microbial communities from riparian zone in the Pacific Northwest, United States - 12_EM | ecosystem: Host-associated > Plants > Roots > Unclassified | place...
GAAAGTGTGAGAGAATTTATACACGGAATCATGTACGAAATTTATTTTAATTTTTTTTTATTTTTATATGGTATCCTTGTATCTTTTTAAAAAATAAGACTAATTTTATTTGGATTTGTAGGTGTCTCTTTTAATAAGTGTGTTTTTAATAAGTGTGTTTTCTGATAATCAAACTTGTATTTTCATCCTTATAGAGATATAACAATATCTTAACCACTAAATTAATATTTTATTGATAAAATTTTAATTGAGTTCATATTTTATTTTAAATTTATTTTAATTGAGTTCATATTTTATGTGATCAAGAAAAGCATTCAGTTTGGATAAGCATTGTGGTGAGAAAGCATTCAAGTGCAATTAGGGAGCGTAGAAAAATGGAGGGAAAGAAAAGGAGAGAAAAAAATATCCCAAGATTATACGACTTGAGAGCATGATTCTAAGATTCGGATGTAGATTTAATGGGTAAATTTTAAAATATTATCATCTAAGTTTCTTTAGATGGAACAATATTGTTTTTTTTTAATTTTCTTTTAAATTATCTAAGCTGAGTTTTGTTTAAGTTGATCATGTCAATATTTAAATTAATTCAAGATAAAACTTGATATGAGTAGACTCCATGCCAACATATTACTCAATTGACTAGCTAGGCTAAGCGTATAGTTAACAAAAATTAATTGACTAGGAAAAATAACTATTCCCCTCCTTGCATTGAATAATACTTTACATTTCTTTTTTTATTTTTATTTTTATTATTTAATATTAAATTTATTAGAGATTAAGCATCATAATTTATTTCGGTTTGTTTTGTATAAAATTATCTCATTCTCGTGACTTGAATTACAAATTCAGCAAGTTAACTCAATTGATTTGATTTTTTTTTATAATTGTTTGTTTTTTTCAACTTTATTGTTCACTATTTAGATTGATTACGAATTAAATTTTATAATTTAATTTAATATATGAAGTTATTTTAGTTTCATAAAATACAAGAAATTAATATAATTATAAAAGTAACAAAGATAAAAAAAAAAATTTCATCACCTTCTTATATGAAGCGTAACATATCCAATTTTTTATGTTTGCTGATAATTGAATCGTGATTTTTTGGTTGGTACGTAGAGATCATTGCCAATAAGATCATTGATAAAAATTGTGATAAAAATAGTTTGTTTTAGAAACACAATAAAATATATTTTTTTATTTTCTCACTTACACATTAAACACAATAAAAAATAAAAATAAATTATTTTTTTAATAAATACGATGCATATTCGACATTTAACCATTTAATGTTTTTAATTACAAAGCACGCCCTTAAAATTGCCACTCATCAGGGTGGGCCTGGGCCTCTGACCATTATTACGAGCCACTCGCAATTAGCAGTATTCGAAAGCAATTTAATTAATTAAAAATTTCAGAGTGACTTTACTGTTTCAGATAATTATAGTTATGGTATTCTGCAAGCTCACTGCGGTACAGTAGAAGGGCCAAGAAGCCGAAAAAGAAAAAGAAAAAATCCAAAGCCAAAAGAAGGAATAAGTTCGGCACAGACAGGTACGAGAGAAAGAGAAAGATGTAAAGCTACTATCCTAATTCCTATCCCCCCCCCCCCCCCCAAAAATGGCACTCTTGCCCACTTCTGGTCTCTGTTTTCAACTACTGTAGAAGAGAAAAACCCCCATTTTCAGCTCCAATTCATATGCTTCGCCTCTTCTCTGTTTTTCCCTTCCAAGGTTTGATTCTCTACTCTCTCACTGTGATTTTTCTTTTTCCATTCATCTGGTCTCTGTTATGGTTTCGGAACCATGATCAGATGATGGTTTTGGGTAATTAGCTGGAAAGGTTGCTATTTGAATGTTGGGTTTGATCCATCCTTTTTTGCAAGTTTATATATATATAGCAGAGGCATTTTCTCTCTGGTTACTTGGTTTTAATCTTTTCTTTCTTTGCCGGTTTCTGAAGATTAGAGTCTTCCAAAATTTGTGTTGCAAATGATCAGGGTTGGACCCGAATTCATGCCAATGAAATTTGGTAACACGCTGGAGATGAACTGTACATTGAGATGTGAAGAAGTATCTACTTGTGTACATGTATTGTGAGTTTGTGGATATATAAGAATATATAGGAATGTGATTTTAGTACAGCAATCATGGACTGAAATATCAACTATAGCAGCAAGCAATGTAGAAGGTATCGCGAGATGGTTCATATTGCCATCGCTAATAGTAATTCTAGGCATTTCGTTTGGAGCTGGTTGATCAATTTTTGCATTTTTTTCAGCCACCTTTTTTTTTTCAATGGCTGAGAACACCAATTTACTTGCATTTTCAACTCCTAAATTTAGAATATTCATTCGCTTTTGTTTTGATGAATTGTTTCTTTGGTGTTGTCATAAGGGGTTTAAAATCTAAGGAATTCTCATTTAAATTGTGCTGATTTTGATGACTGTGGTCATCTTCTCTTCAGGCACCTTAATTAGTTCTGGTGATTAAGTTTCAGATCTGGGATTCGATATGTTCATGTAACTTAAGGATTGTCTTCACACTACTTTCTGTATCAATGGGCATACAGAAGATTTGCCATCGGAGTTCAAGTTCTGATAAAGTTTCTTGTGTCTTCAACGGTGAAGTCAAGCTGATGAGAGATAACCCAGTCCTGGGAGCAGACTCAGGGAATGATTCAGATGATTGTGAACTTGCTGAATTGAACTGTGAGCTTGGCATGGTGGAAGGCCAGTGGTGCTGCATACCATATGAGCTCTATGATCTTCCAGATTTGAGGGAAATATTATCTCTAGACACATGGAATTTGTGTTTAACAGAGGAAGAAAGGTTCCATCTGTCAGCTTACCTTCCAGACATGGACCAAGAGACGTTTTGCTTGACTATGAAGGAACTTTTTGATGGTAGTGAAATATATTTCGGGAATCCTTTGGATAAATTCTTCAAAAAATTGAAAGCTGGATTCTACCCTCCAAAGGTGGCTTGCTTCAGAGAAGGCTTGCAGTTTTTACAAAGGAAGCAATATTATCATTCGCTTAGAGCTTACCATGACAGGATGATACAAAAGTTTATAGACATGAGAAGGTTATGGGATCAGCGTGAAATGAGTCCTGGTATTGAGGAAAATATTTTCACTTGGAAAAACAGGAGAAAACAAAAGAGCATCAACATGCTTGATCTAAATGAATCTCCTGATGACAATCATCTGTTAAGTGAGAAGGTCAACTTGGAATTGAAGGCAACGAAGCTAGTGGAGAGTGAGAATTCAGCAAAGGACAGGCCACCCTTTCTGTCTGCCAACAGGCCAAAATTTGCAGCTCCATACTGCAGACCAAAGGGGGTTCTAAAGAGGAAGGCATCCGGCAATGATTCATTCCATAATTACAATTCAAAGGTGGTTGTGGCTGACTTCTCAGAACACTATCGATCATTGCCCAAAGGACTGTTGAAAATAGTACCTAAAGTTCCTTCAGTTCACCTGGAACAATCAGACATTGTGCCAACAGGAGTGCAATCAAACTTTCCTTCTGGGACTCATGGCATACGGGATTTTAAGTTTTCTCCTTTACCAGCTTCTCTATGCTTTCAGAATGCAGGTAGCCTGCATGAATATCCATTTCTAAGGCAAAAGGCTGATGGTAGCAGGGTTTATTCTCCTCTGGACCAACCTCAGTTTCTCATGGATCCACAGGAAAGTGTTAGAGTAACCAGTAATCACCCGGAAAGCTTTACAAGAAAAGTGAAACTGGAAACACCTTCATCTTTAGATGACAATTCTGTTTTAGGAAAACACAAATTGTTTGGAGTTGATATGGGAAGGTTTCTGAATAAGGAATGCCAGTCATCCTTGGATACAGTGGGTGCAATGCCGTATGCCTTTGGTAGTGAAAATCCGAGGGCAAATGTGGGCAGAGAATTTAATGGCTCTTCCCTGAGATCCTTGGAATCATTCCCATTTCGTATCCAATATCAGGGAGGGGAGCAGCACATGACACCCTTAAAAGAAGAGCATCTCACTATCCATCCAAGAATTCCAGAAGTGGTTCCCACAATTTCAGATGTTGGCAATGGTAAGCAAGAAACGTTAATGGGTTCTTCTTCACACCAAAAGAATGGTGAGAGTGATGTCAGCATCAGAAAATCGGAGAAGCTATCGAGTAAATCCAGTGTCTCGGAGGCATTTAAGGATAAAAAGTTACTGCCATTGACGTACAAGCGAAGGAAAGTTGTAACTAAGGCCAACTCATTAAACTTTGGCAAGTCACTAACAGCAGCTGCTGATTTGAAGTCTGCAATTCCAAAAGAATCAAATCAAGATTTTAGGGAAGGTGTGAAAACTGTGAAGATAAAATTAATGGGACTGAAAGATATGCCCTTGGACAAGGAACCTGAAACAACACTTCATGGACTAAAGTAGGTACTTCCTAGTAATATCAATTTTCTTTGCGGTTTCCACAAAATTACTCTGTAGTATATGCTTTCTAAGATGTGTAAATCGAAGTATACTGAAAAAAGAAAGTTCCCATCTTCGTGATAATCCCATTGCAAACTTATATTCTGCCACGGAGCTTACCATCAGCATGTGCATGCATATGTAGTTGTAAATATTTTCTTGTTGACTTGTCAAGTTACAGCACTGAAGTCAAGCATATCGTCATATCAAAATTAACATTATCTAAATGTGATAACTTTTGAGCTCTGCATTGAAAATTAATTATTCTTTTCAGCTGGCTCAGTGTTTAGCCCAGAATTAGAGAGGCATGCAGCTAGACTCTGCCTGAACCTCATTGTTTCGTGACCAGCTCTTGGCGGGAAGAAAAGACCACGAAGGTCATCTGACACTTAAAACCACAATTAACTCCTAAGTAATGAGTTAGTGATCACGCAGCTGCCCTGTCATGGATGGCCATCCTAATAATCAATCGGATTTGAAAAACAAAAGGAGCGATTCGTTCAAGAACTGATGCTATGGTCTGACATTAAAACGGCAGTCCAGCAAAATTAAAAAAGGAAAAGAAAGAGAAAACCCAGAGTTTATTGCCATTAAAACGACTTATATTTTAAACGTTATGAGCTACTGCTTTTCCAGTACTCCAAATGAATACCTCGCCTTCTACAAGATGACTAACTAAAAAGCAGGCTACAATTTCCCTCAACTTTTATTAGTGCAAACATGATATCTGTTCTCGGCGGAGGAAAATAATCTACTTCTGTTGTACAAAGGGAATTGGTATGCATCAATACTCGGTAATGTTTTAAGAATGGTTGGCTCTTCTATTCACATCAAACCGCAGCAATTCATTTGCTGACCCGAACCAAAAATATCTGCATTTCAGACCAATGATCTCAGTTATCTTCTCCGATTTCTACCTTTTAAAGTAAGCACATTGCTAATTCATTCGTCATCTCACTCATGTTCGTTAACTTGGTTCTCCTCATTGCCTCCATCCCCTCTACCCCCATAATTAACCCATGGCAACATGGATTCAAACAAGACAGCCAATGCATTGCGATTCGCAACATCACGTGGAGCAGGGCCACCATCAAGTGGGTTGGCAATTTGTCCCCCATTTCGCTCAGGCTCCCTCATCCTTGGATCAACCATGAAGTTTTGCAAGTTCTCAGGTGGAAGTGTTGGAACTGTATCAGAAAAGTCTGAAACCAGCAAATGGCCGTACCTATAAAGAGAAAGAAATGTCAACTCAAACATGCATGATAAACATGATACCAATAGTTGAATAAACCCGGATGCAATGGATCTATCACATTCTGCAGACCCCTAAATTGACACTCAACCATAAAATTGATTCCGTCATTCAAGGGACACGAGTTATAATAACAATAAATACCATCATTGCTTGTGACAAAACAACAATTAACAACAACAATAACTAACAGATACAAATAGGTGGTTGGAGCAGAATAGAGGAACTGAGTCCATAATTCAAAACACTTACTCATTGTTCTCAGATGAAAAGGCCTCTTTTCTCACACAAGCCCAATCCTTGGCATCACTGGTACTATGTTCTAGAATTTCGATCACTTGTAAAGCACTGACACGAAGCAATTTTTGCAAGTCTGGAAGCCTCCATATGATATAACTTTTCTCTACATATATGTTAATCAGATGATCCAAGGACGCAGACCCTGTTTTCTCTGATCGAAAAAACACATGCTTTATTATATTTGTCCATGCCTGATCTTTCAAAGGTACCTTGGCCACTAACTTTTTAAGGACTGACGGGTGAAGCATTAAAGCCTGCTTCATCAAATCAGCTGAGTTAGACTTTGTAGCACAAGTATCAGCATCTTTTGAGGGTTCCTCTCGCTCAAGATAAAACCGGCAAATGGCAAGAGAGTATGAGAAATTTGGAAACAGCCACAAGGAGTTATCACTTTTATAGTCTTCAGAAAACCATTCCAACCATGCATACTCCTCAGCCCTCAAAGCAAAGTAATCAACACAGAACATGGCCCCCATTGGATCATCTAAATCCAATGAAAGCAACAGTTTGCAAACCTCAAGAGCAGAACGATGACATCCACGTCTGTCCAAATTTTTCATGTGAGTGAAAAGTGTTGTAAACAGTGGCTTGTTCGTTTCATGGCAGATCTTCAACTGGCAATTTGCCTGCAAGGGGGAGAATGTGGGATGCCATGCACATTCCAAGGCATATAAACTCTTCGCAATAGAATCAGCTGACATTTGATTCTCACCCACAAATTTAAAATAGTCTGCCATTGTTTCAAGTGAATCCAAGTGATAAGGGTGGTATAACAGAATGCTTGCTATGCCATTCAGATCATGAATAGCCTTGGCAGCTTCAAATGTCCTCTGCGCTTGATCAGAGGAAGATGAGTGAACATACCTGTGTCAATAAAACAATACAGAATCAGGACATGCATGAGCAATGCGTTTGAAAATAAATATATTAGAATTTTTTACATGTGAACTAAACCATAGATAACTTCAATGATAGGCAGAGATGCAATATTTCCTAAAAAAACATGAGAAAAATGGTTGCAATCCATGTAAATGACAAATATATAGAAAAAAACCATATTTAGTAGCCCATATAGAAAATGAACACAACTTATGCAGAAGTAAGATGCTTTACACAGATTTCAGAAATAAGTTCACAAACACAAATGATAATGCTCTGTCCGCAGCCAGATTGCAAAAGACAAAATGCTAGGGCTGCTTGCAACTAGACAGTTGGTTAAAGTGTCTTAGAGATCACTGTACCTTTTCAAAGTCTCATCAGGTGGGTTAAACTTTAAAGACATAATATCATCGCTTCATCCCCCCACTATGATCACTCCCCAGCCCAATAAAGAAAAAAATCCTAGCAATACACCAAAAGCATGTTTCTTGATAACCAAGATAAACCCATGACTAAAAATGAAAAATTCCCAAAGTGAATGCTACCATTCACAAGAAAGTGTCCCCTAAAGGCAAACAAGAATAAAGAATATACATTCAGTAAGAGAGAATGAAGAAACTATCAGTAATGATTGGACATCATAATATCGACAGATGCATAATCTGGGAAATATAGAAATAAAGCAAGGACATTCTTCACCTAAAATGGTGGTATCCATCCTTAGTTTCCAAAAACTCCATGGATAAAGATCCATCCCACCGAGGCCAATGTTCTGATGGAGAGACTAAAATAGTCCTTCTAGTATGATGGGCTCCACGTCTGCCTCCAATAACCTGTCTAGAACTGCTGGCTTGATTACTTTTCTCAAATGATTTCACCACCTTAGAACCAAAAATTCTCCTTAGCTCGTTCTCAGGATTCAAACATTTCGGATCCACTTGTAAGGCGGAAGGTGCACACTGTTTCACAAATTCTGCACAAAGTTTGGAAGTTTCTGGTTTGGTTTTGGTGGGGCAAGGTTGATGTCTTGAAGAATTAACATCCAAGGATAAAGTATCTAACATGTCATCAAAAGGTTCTTTGACTTTATTTGTAACTGAAGACAAACCAGTCTTGCTTTTCTTTTTCTTCTTTTTCTTTGATTTCTGATTGGATGTTGAAATGGCACCAGCCATGCTTTTCATCCCAGACAATTCTTGTTTGTGATTGTTTCCCACTACCATTTCATCATCAATTTCTGGCTCATTCTCCTGCAGCTGAAATCAAACATTAGCAACTGAAAGTAAATGGAAAGTAGATATTGCACTCTTTCCTTTCACAACCACCAGTAATCCTTGAGAACAATTGTAAAACGAGGAACAAAAATTTCACAAACAAATCTCCCAGATAAACTTGCAAATACACTGTTAGCATATCTTCTCAAAGTCAAATGTCCTTCAAAATTTCACATGAATGCATCAATATGCTTGATATTTAACCAAGTCTTCACACTCCAGAGCAATTTGGCCAGTGAACAAAAGCACAAGATGGGGAGTGTAACATATCAGATAAAAAGATCAGTCGAAAAATACTGTAAATGATGCTATAAAAGCTGAACCAAGTGCTTAAGAAGACTGTAATAGTCCTTCATAAGCAGGCAAAAATACATAGCCACAGGAAACCGCATGAAAGCTGAACCGAATGTAAAGAATGCTACAAAACTGAACTGATTGTAGTGGATTCTATGAAAACTGGATTGGATGTAAAGGATACCATGCAAACTAAACATATTGCAAAAGAAATGGGTCAACTGCATTGGACGTCCTGTAATGAAAAGGCATGAGCATCTTTTTTCAGTCTCAGTTTTTCTGCTAGCTACAAGGCTCATGGTTTATCAAAACATAGTGCCTCTGGGTGTTGCCCTACTACAGTTTATGCTTTAAAATCTCAAAAGAGACTCTCAATTTCATAAGAGATTAATCACAATTTTACAAAGGGGCAGGTTTTACACAACAATACATCATAGGAAGGTATTGGATGCCCACGTTGAAACTTAAAAGGGAAAACTACATGCATAAACAATAGGTAACATACATACTGGGGTACCTTTCCAAACACTGAATACCCATTATTAAGACATCATAAACAACATAAAAACAAGGATATAAACAACAAAGCAATAAAGATAGTCATGAAGCAATAGGTAACTTTCTGGTTTTGATCAGTTAAAATTGTTGTACAATAGGCGCTAGGATTGGTGAATAAAACCTGATCAACGTCGTCATCATTGAGAAGGTCAAATGGGTTTATTGCAGGGCGAGTTCCCGAATAAGGAGATTCACCTTCTTCCTCCTCAGACTCATCATGATGCTGTTGCTGTTGTAGTTCTTGTTCTTTCAGGACTCTCTTCAATAACCTAACTGACATTCTTTCTAACTTTTTTTGCTTCTGAAAAATATCAGAGAATCTGATTGGATTTCCTGTGTTTCGGACCTGAAAGAACAATCTCCTGGAAGACAATAGGGATTGGGATTGGTCTCTTCCTCCTAGAGGCGTAATAAGGGTGGTGGAGACGACGATCTTGCTCAATTAGGAGTCTCTGGATCCTTGCCTAAAATGGTCCGTTGGTTTTAGGCTTTAGCCCCAAGCACCTTCTCTTGTTCTATTTGGGCTCAGCGTGGACCTGGACTCTTCTTTTTCTTCACTAATTAGTATTTCGTAGACTCGTAGCATTAAGCCCAAAGTTGAGAAGCACCGAGAAAAAAATATAATTAGTGTGAAATTGAAATAATAAATAATAAATAATAATCATATCCATATAATTACCATAAACCCAGTGTTTGTTACTTAAAAAAAATAGTATAATTCCTGGTATGTAAATCTTATTTTATGAGCATCAAGCCTCCCTGTAGCATTTTTTTTAATAATTAAAATTTATTGAACACGTATTTTTTAAACTATTAATATTTGTTTCTACAATGCAAGTTTTATAATGTTGCAAGATTACGAGAGTATATGTATCGCATATAAGATATTAATTATTTATGTATGATAAAAATAAAAACATCACACACAATTGATATATGTTATGATTTTTATTTTATGATTGTTTTTTAAAATATTTTTTATTTAAAAATATATTAAAATAATATTATTTTAATTTTTAAAAAATTACTTTTAATATAAGCGTATCAATATAAAAATATTAATTTAAAATAAAAATAAAAATAATTTTTTTAAAATTTTTTTAAAAAGTATTTTAAAAACGTAAAAATAAAAAGTTACGGAGATACTCCCCAAACCCAAAAAAAAAAAAAAAAAGAAAGAAAAAAGGCTTCGGCTTGATAAGGTAATCAATCCATTACACCGCACCAAATACAGAGCAAAGGCAAAACCCAATCCCCCTCAAGTCTTTCTGTCTTTCCTTTCTCTTCCGCCTCTGCGCAGTTTAGCGACGCTATCAAGAGGTCAGTAGCCATCATACTCTCTCACACTCTCTAATTCATTTGTTTTGACTTGCATTGCTTTCTTTTTACTATTAATCTCTAGGGTTTAGGGTTTATTCCACAAATTTGTTTCCTTTTTCTGTTCTTTAGCTGTTAGCGTTGACAATAATTTCATCTTTTAATTGTGTTTCGTTTGTAGGCATCAATGGGGTCTATACTTCGTGACTGGCAAGGGTTCCACCAATTCCCTGCTGCCACACAGTCCAAACTTGTTGAATTGTTTGCCAAATTAAAGGAAGAGGTTCCATTTTTCAGTCTTTTAATTCAAATTATTTGTTCAACTTCTTCATTAATTGTTTCAGTTTTCATAATTATTTATTGTCTTGGACTATTATATGTTTTTGCAGGGTGTTAATAAAATGACCATACTTGTTATGGGCAAAGGTGGAGTTGGGAAGTCGTCCACTGTCAATTCTCTTCTCGGAGAGCGAGTGGTCAATGTGAGCTCCTTCCAGGTAGCCAATTTCCTGTGATTTTGGCAGCTAGTGGTCTTTGCATGCTCTATATATTTGTATATCGTTGATAATAACAATGCTTGCGTTACAGTCAGAGGGATTCAGACCAGTCATGGTCTCACGTGACCGGGCTGGATTCACGTTGAACATCATTGACACCCCAGGCCTTGTGGAAGGTGGTTATGTCAACTACCAAGCTCTGGAGTTGATTAAACGGTTAGTATTACTAGAATCTTATGTTTTGAGCTCACTTGGATTCCTACCAAATTATTACTTCTGTTGTTCCTTTTTTTAACATTCCTGGATTAAAGATGTGGTGACCGTACATTGATTTTACTTTGGGTGTTGATGTGTCTGCTTATGTAGGTTCCTATTGAATAAGACTATAAATGTTTTGCTCTATGTTGACCGCTTGGATGCATATAGAGTGGATGACTTGGATAAGCAGATTATTAGTGCTATAACTGATAGTTTTGGAAAAGAAATATGGAACAAAAGTTTGCTTGTCCTCACTCATGCTCAGCTTTGCCCACCAGACGATCTCAGTTATGATGTCTTTTGTGGTCGAAGATCAGAGGCTGTTTTGAAGACTATTCGGATGGGAGCACAGATTAGGAAGCGAGATTTTGAGGTGCATGTTTTTCTTAATATGTCTATAAACCCACTTCTCTTGTTTTTGTTCTTTCTTTTCTTTTTCTTTTTTTAAATTCAGTGGGCAACAGCTTCTCATTGGCACTCCGGATATGCAACAATATGCTGACTTGTTTCCAAATGATAAGTGCATAATTTGCTGCATATGCATGTTGATAATCTGTTGCAAACTGCAACTAGCGGAGTGAGCTGGTTTTTTTTTTTTTCCATACACTATTTCTCCTAAAATAAATACGCACCCTCTCCCAGAGACCCATATGCATGTATTCATGGGTGCGCATTAGACCATCTTACGCTAATGATCAATGCTATAGATGGAGCCACCATTTCATTTTCTTTCGCTGTCATTTTTTTTCAACATGGAAAAAAAGGACATGCAATGTGATTAATTACTTAGCTGCTGAGTAAGTGGGAGATCTTATAACCTTCTAAGAAACTTGAGGTTCGTGATGCCATGGTTCAAGAGATTTCTACTTGCATTTGTTAGAAAATTAATGGAGAATCATACTTCATTTTTCAATCCACTAAGATACTAAAAACTTATACCATGGTCTTTGCAACTTTCTCCGGTTCAAATGTACATGTTTGGTTGTTGACAAATGCAAAGGAATGCTAAAGTTGGAGATTTGTTGTTTTGCTTCAGCCAATTCATTCTTTTTCCTGCATTGCCAATTATTTACTGCTTCTAGCAACATGCACACCCACAAATGTGGTTTAGATACTTTAAATGAACATTTATTATCAGAGGAATAAACAAAATGGTAAAATAATCTTTAGGTTATTGAGTATGTTTTCAAAGTATCTTCCATTTTCAATTCTCATTAATATCGAACACATGAATTGTTTAGAAAATAATTTCAAGTTCTTTTTCTTCAACCATGACATCCATGTTCATTCTGGATGATGAGGATTACCATGGTAGGTGAAGTTGGTACATATTACAGAGGACTGGATGGGGCATTAGAGAAAGGAGGCTGTTAAATGTTGATGCTAGTGCTCTTGATTGTGATGTTAAAGGAAAGGAGATGATATCTTTATTTTAAGCAGTAATCAACCTTAGTTCCTGTTGACAAAAGTCACAAGTGACTTCATCTAAGTGGTCTCTTGATATGATTTAGCAAGAACACTTCTACTTCCTCTGGGGGAAGATAGAATCCAGGAAGCTAGAGCATTGGGGATATAGGCTTCCTAAGTAAGGATGATTACTAATAATTTCTCATATATGATTACTTGGATGTTGTAGAATGTCTTATGCTGGTATACAAGGCAATTTAATTCGGTAGCTTGAGGAAATCATGGAGAGTTCAAAATAAATTTTATCTGGTGCTTTAAAAGCAAAGGAAGAGGTGAGGTTCCTAGGGAAATTGAGAATCTCAGATGAATATCAAGTTCACGACTAGTGGGAAGGAGAGTGGCATGATGGTGGCTTATGTAATGCAGTTAATTTAGCCCTTTCCCCCTTTATTTCTGTATTGTCACTGTGGAAGTCGGTTGGAGCTCTTTGCCTTGACCACTAGAAAAAGGTAAAGCACGATAGTGCAGTCTGGGAGCACTTGCCAATCATCCCAATTTCTTGTATCCCTTTGAGCCAGATATGCCATGACTACTTGTTCCCTTTTATTCACAAAGCGATTCTCGACTTTCTTTCTTTCTTTTTTACTCTGTCCAGATTTGTCTTCTTTAATTTCATCCCAATTGTCTATGGAGTTCCACTGCATCCTTCAAAAGCAATGCTTTAAAAATATTATCATGAGATATCCTGAGGGTGAAAAGTTTTTCCTTTTATTGCTTTGCATAGCTTTATATGTTGAATTGTCAAAATATTTTCAAGTTTGAAACTTGGCATTTCACAAGTTACAGTGGAGTTTGGGCAAATATTAAAGATTTGTGTTGGAAAGGAAATTTTTTTCTGTATGATACTACTTCAAAAAAAATACTTTTCTGTTTAGAAAATTAGATGCGCTGTTATTATCAGTGGGAAGGGAAGACTTTGCCTTTTCAAATAATTTCCTCGTCCTGGATCTGAAGTTTGTAAATGAAGATAATTTATGATGTCTGTAAGGAAAGGTCATGCTACTCAAGCTATAAAGTGTGCTTGAAATATTGTGATGTTTTATAATCTCTATTTCAGAGTTCTGTGAATTGATTGGAAATTTCTTACTTCAAAAAATGTATTTTCCAGTGTTGGATGCATGAGATTGAGATATGCATATTTGGTGTCTAAGCAGCTAATTAACCTAGAAGTTGGAGAGGGTCTCACAGAAACTAAACTAATTTTGTGGTTCATGAGTGAACGGGATTCTTCATGGGATGAGAATAATGCCCTGGATTCATATTTGGAAATCTACTATAGTGATGAAAATGCAGAACCATCTTCAACCTTTTTCTTTCTTTTTAGAATTATCTTTGCTATAGTTTTGAGGAGGCGTTAGTAGAAACTAAATTAGCTCTTCAGTTCTTCATGGGATAATCAAAATATGTATTTTCCAGTGTTGGATGCATGAGATTGAGATATGCTCATTTGGTGTCTAAGCAGCTAATTAACTTGGAAGTTGGAGAGGGTGTTACAGAAACCATACTAATTTTGTGGTTCATTAGTGAATGGGATTCTTCATGGGATGTGAATGATGCCCTGGATTCATATTTGGAAATCGACTATAGTGATGAAAATGCCGAACCACCATCTTCAACTTTTTTCTTTCTTTTTGAGAATTATCTTTGCTATAGTTTTGAGGAGGCGTTAATAGAAACTAAATTAGCTTTCCAGTTCTTCATGGGATATTGGTGTCCTGTAATTGTATTTGAAGATTATCTACAATGATGTAAAATGCACATCCATCTCTATGGTATCTGTAAACAGGGAAGATAAATAATTTTTTTTTTGTTCTTAGTGTTCTGTTTATGTAATCAATCATTTGCTTGCTTTTGATGTCTCTAGGATTCTGCTGTTCCAGTTGGTTTGGTTGAAAACAGTGGGAGATGCAACAAAAATGAGAATGATGAAAAGGTTTACTCTTTATGCTCTGAATTTTTGATAATTTATTCATTCATGTAAAAGGTATGTTGCAAATTCCTTATAATTTTGAGTTGCAGATTCTCCCAAATGGGGATGCTTGGATTCCGAGCTTGGTAAAAGAGATTGTTGGGGTTGCAACAAATGGGAAGAAATCTCTTTTAGTTGACGAGAAGTTGGTTAATGGATCCGAGTCAAATGACAGGGGAAAGATATTTATTCCTCTTATCTTGGGGGTCCAGGTAAAAATTTACCTAAATCAAGTATTCTATTTGTGGTAGAACTGGTGCATATGATCAATGTTATTCATTGCTGTTTTCTCATCTTGCAGTGGCTTCTTGTGAAATGGATTCAACGAGAAATAAAAAAAGATATTGTGAAAGGGGGCAAGTATATTTGAGTACTGTTAGGTTGCCCTCAAGTCAGGTGCAAGATCTTATGTGGCTCTTTAATGGCCTCTTCTTCCTTCTTTCTCCACCTTTTTCTATTCATTTCCTTTTATGTCCTTGCATCTTCACTATTTCTGAATATCTAGTCAATCTGTACCTGTGTGTTTGTGTTGTGAGTTCAGTTTTTAGGAACAGAATATGAGTGAAAGGAGGCTCTTGCTCTTTAATTAAGTGTCTTCTTTTCCAGTTTTATGTATTTTTTTTCCCGCATTTTTTATTTGAATTTCATTCATGAATTTTTCCATTTAATTTGGTTCTTTTTAGTACTTAAAAATTTCCCTCTATCCTTTACACGTTTAGATGATAGAGCTTACCTGTGAAGAGAGGTGTTCGGGTGCCCTTTCTTTGCAAGTGGAGGTGCCGAAGTTATTGCGCATCGGTTATATATCTTTCTTTATCTTTTGCTCATTTTGATTCCTTGCGGCGATAGTGCGGTGAGCACAAATGAGTTAGCATGGTCTCGGATGCTACTCTCTACCAACCTCTACATGCTAGGAGAATCCGATTTCGCCGACCTATGCAGGGCTAAGACTAAAACTACCTCTTTAAAATGTGGTCCCTGTAGTTTGCTTTAAGTTCTATTAAAATGTTTTGAGCTATTTCTACTGGGCGTGACCTTGTCATTATGTTTATTTCACTCCCGGTGTGTCAGCCAACAGTTAAAGCTGTTTGCCATCTTTCTGCGGAGATTGCGGGTATTTGCAAGAACTCATGGATGGAGGCGGAACCAAAGGATCGGAAGTGGGGGACCAGAGCAGGGAAGGTTTTTAAACAATGGATGCCATCATTAAAGCATACCACCATAGCCTGTAAACATCATTAAAGACACCACAATCATAGTAAAAATCTCATAATTATATATATTATGTGTCCCATGAATTTGCATTGCACGCCTCACAATCATTGCTGGGTTCTTAATCGGCCAAAAACTAGTCAAAATATATACTCCCGGTCACCTTTTTGGATTCTCACCATTGCTGGAGGTCTGATTATGTTGCAGTTTTTCGGTGTGCCTGATGCCCCTTGGCAATCGGTGATTTGGTGTCAAGCGTGCTGGAAGGGCGACAGGCGCAGTTGTCCTGTGGTTGGATTAGCTGGGACTTTTATCATGTTACGGTTCATGGGTAATGCCAGGCATGCAATCGACAGTCTGCACCATTACATGATCCATACAATCAGATCTTCTCCTAAAAAGATGAGCAACACTTGCCCTGTGTTTGACATGGGGACAAGTCCAAAATGTCTACTGTCCTAACCTCATACTGAAGTGGTTAGTTCAAAGGATAAACGGGCAATTTTAATAGTAAACAACAAGTGGCAATCTTTTTTTTTTTTTTTTTCTCCTTCTCTTTTTATCCAAAATGGCTGTGGAATTACACAATCTTTTCCATGAGGTCCATTCCAACCTCCAAGGCTCCCAATTCGCGGATAAAATATTGAAAGGCGCTCCCATTAGGTCCTTCATCGGAGATGGCCAGCCAATTTTATAACGTGGAACTACCTTTTCTTACCCCTCATGACAAATTAGTGGTTTAAGTTTATCATTAAAAACTTGCATCACTTTTATGCTGAAAAATTAGGCCATCCCAAATAGGAATGGTACTGAGTTTCTATTATATCCTTACATATCTCATTAGGTTATCGGGTTTTGGATATGCATGTGTATTTCTCATCTAGATATTACTTGTTACTTATTTTAAAATAAAATAATAATTTATATACTTGAAGTGTGTGTGTGTGTGTGTGTCAGATTAATTTTGAATCGGATTTAATATTTATTCATAAATTATCAAATAAGATATATATATATATATATATATATATATATAAACATCCACTCCAATTAATTTGAATTAAATTATGATGAAAATGTCATTAGTACTGACAAAAATTTTAACTAATGACTAAAATATTATTTGGGAGTGTGGATTGTATTTTTTAAAATTTTTAATTTTTTTAAAAGACTTCAAATTAATGTTTTATTATTATTATTATTATTATTTTGATGTGCTAATAACAAATACATAAAAAAATTATTTAAAAATAAAAATATTTAAAAAAGCATTTATATAACTATCTTAAACACGATATAAATTCTTATCGTAATATGCATCCAATTGGCAACAGGCATTTAACAGAAGGTAGGGCATAATCATGATTAACAGCCACCAGTGCTTGATTGAGTGTGGGAAACCACAGCCACCACCATGCATAAAAGAGAATCAAATCTGGTATCTTAAATAGAAATAGTAATCTAAAAAACACCATGCTAGCTAGCACTTTTCCTCTTGGAACCTTTCGGAACAAATAGCTATAAATTTAGGCCTCTTGTGTTAACATAGGTAGGTATCCAAAGCAGAGCATAAAACACATCATGGGCACTGCTAGTAATTTGAAGCACGCAGCTGTTTCTTTCTTGGTTCCACTTCCTTCAATTCTCTTCTATCTCTACTTCATTAACCATTACAAAACAAGCACCGTAGATGGCACTGCACTCTCTCCTTTCTGGTCATGGTGCGTCGACCACCCTCTTCTTTTGGTCAACGCCCTCTTCTTCTTCAATGTCAATGTTCTCTTCTGGATCATCAGTCAAATCCAAAAGAGCCACTGGGTATGTTACCACTTTATTAGTATTACATTTTCCAATCAAGTTTTGTTTCTTTTTGTTTTCTTGGATTCGTTTATTGAATTTTGTTTTGTGGGTGCTGCAGATGATAGATTTGTATTGGACTGTGATACCAATGTTGCTCGTTTATTACTATGCAACATACCCTTTGGCCCAATATAACTTGTGGAGGTCGAGAATTGTGATAGCATTGACATGGATTTGGAGTTTGAGACTTACCCACAACTACTTTAGGCGGGAAAAGTGGCAATGGGGTGTCAGAGAGGATTGGAGGTTCACTGATATGCGTGGCCAGTATGGCAAGCATTGGTGGTGGATTTCCTTCTTTTCTGTCTATGCTTCTCAGCAGGTAATGTATGATTGTATCTTTGCTTGTTTGTATTGATAATTTGGTTCTTAATTGAGGATAATTGACTGATCTGAATTTGGTTAAAACTGCTTGACGAATTGCCACAATGAGATTTCACTAGCTGGAAGCTTTTCAAAGTATTTTGGCTTTACTTGTTATGTTGATGTCTTGTGTGTTTAGTCTGCCATGAATTGTTGCAGAAAGTTGAAATTTCTCAGCCACAAGCTCTTTAATGGCGATTCTTTTCTTATTTGGTGATCTGTAATATTGCAGATGTTTCTGGTTGGT
>Ga0307510_10003549_pt1 | contig 18202 bp, 16 predicted proteins | sample 12_EM_MG_FD_207224 | JGI IMG/M metagenome (GOLD analysis project Ga0307510, IMG submission 207224) | Populus trichocarpa ectomycorrhiza microbial communities from riparian zone in the Pacific Northwest, United States - 12_EM | ecosystem: Host-associated > Plants > Roots > Unclassified | place...
ATGTAACGTCGGTTTTCGGTAGTTATGTTGATTTTAAAAACCCGTTTGTAACCAATTACGAGCAACGTTATGAGGGCACCTATGGCCTGCGAACCTATTTTGAGTTGAGCGGAAAGCCGGATACGATTATTAACTGGAAAGTGAACCTGGGCCTGGAGTGGCAACAAACCAATTCGGATATCAATAATTATGGTAACAGAGCGGGAGTACGTGATACTGCTCAAACATTGGATAAGATCAACACCAATCAGCACTTCTTTTTTGCACGTTACCTGGCCGATATCGCCAAACGTTTTCACATAGAAGCTGCGCTGAGCTTGAACTTTTACGACTACAACTTCAGGAATGTATACCCAAATGATGAAGCATCTTTTACCAACCGTCATTTCACACCGCAATTAATGCCGCGTTTAGCTGCGTCATACCAATTGACCAATAATTTTATCTGGCGCGCATCAGTAAGCAGAGGCTATTCAACTCCAACTACTGCCGAAATAAGACCAACGGATAATATCATCAATACAGGTTTGCTGGCCGAGGATGGCTGGAACTATGAAACAGGTTTCCGCTTGCGCAATGCGGATGAAAGTATGTTCCTGGATGCTTCGGTTTTTTATTACCGTCTCAATAATGCCATTGTGCAACAGGAAAATGCCGACGGGACTGAATATTATATTAATGAAGGGGGAACCAACCAACCTGGTTTGGAAATCTATTTTAGCGACTGGATCATCCGCCAGAATAATGTGAGTTTTATAAGGGGATTACAGATCAATGAATCCATTACCATCGACAAATTCTCATTTAGAGGATCAGGAAATCAATTAACGGGTGTCCCGGATAGAGTTTTTGTTACCAATATGCAGGTGAAATTCCCGGGTCATTTGTATGTATTTGCGCAGCATAATTATACCGCGCGAATGCCACTGAATGATGCCAGCAGTGCTTACGCTAATCATTATAATTTGGTGGAAGCAAAAGCGGGTTGGGAACACTTGATCAGTCATAACACAAGGCTTGCAGCTTATGCAGGAATAGATAATTTGCTGAATGAGAAATATAGCCTCGGAAATGACCTGAATGCCATAGGAAACCGCTATTATAATGCAGCTGCGCCAAGAAATTACTATGTTGGATTGAAGGTAACCCTGTAGTTGGTTGAGCAATAAAAGTCCCCACATTGAGCGGGAACTTTTATTGCTACTGGGCTCTATTGTTTAGCTAGTTCAGTAACGTTGCTACCCCTGCCTTTGTTGTTGAAGGCCCTTAATTTTATTGAAGAATTTTCAATTGTAACAGCATCGTTATAAACGGAGCTTTTGGCATCCGGATCTTTCCCGTTGGTAGTGTACCTGATGGTAAATCCGGGGAACTGTTCGTTAACCAAACATTTGCCATCTTGCAATATAGCGCCTGGTTTTGGTATACGATAACCATAGCCCCCATTGAGATAATCCAGGCGTGACAATTCACGTTTCCCCAATACATTCAGGAAGTTTGACCAGGCCTGTCCGTACAACATTTGACTTTTTGCTGTATCCGTTGTAGTGGCCCACTCAGGGTCCTGCGCCCATGCACGCTCCGCAAAACCCAATAAACGGGGAAGTAGCATGTATTCTTGTCTTTCCGGGGTTTTTACTGTCTCGCCCCATAATGCACTCTGGATACCCATAATATTACTCTTACCGTAATCGGTCAAACGCTGCTTGCCGGTAAAAATATTACGGTTAATAAGTAATCCATTCTTGTCAACTTTAGTGTTTTTAAAATAATCAAAAGGGATAAAAGAGAAAGGCTTGTCTATATCCGAGAAAGCGCCCCAGTAATAACCCGGCTCGTCAAATGATTTGTAGTTGGCCATGTCAAAATACAGGTTAGTAACGCAAGACAGCACTACTTTATAACCCGAGTTAGCCAAACGGTAAGCAAGATCTTCATTGCCATCGCCCAAAGTGTTGTTCCATACTTCTGTTTGCAAATGCTCAGATGTGAAATCCGGGTTGGGAACATAAAAGTCCTTACCATCAAGTTTGGTTTTGCGCAAGGCCATTTCTTCCCATCCTGCAAGATTCAATCCTTTTGCCTTCAGCATTTGGTTCACTTTAGCATAAAAATAATACCACATATCTCCGGTGTTTTCGATTTCCGGATGACTTGCTTTGAGTGCCAGGTAAGAAGGGGATTTTTCCCAAACATGTGCCGGAACCTCGTCGCCGCCAAAGTGGATCACCTTTAATGGTGCACCCGCTTCCTTGTACATCGCCACTATATCATTGATTACCGTTTGAATAAAATTATAGGTCGACGGCAGCGCCGGGTCCATAATATTATCACGCCAGAATTGATTGGAACTGTATTCGGATTTATCATTCGGATCGTATAATAAATATTTTTCAGCCTCCGTTTTTTTGCCTTCTGCCATCAGGCGGACATACCTCGTATTCATGGCTTTGATAGCAGCCCGGGCATGGCCGGGAGTTTCTATTTCAGTAAGCACCGTGATATGCCTTTCAGTAGCATATTTTAATATCTCGATATAGTCAGCTTTTGTGTAAAAGCCGCTCCCAGGCAAACTGCCTGTTGCAGGGCCCGAGCCATGGGCCGCAGGTAAAAATTGTTTGCTGTCTAACGTATGTCCGCGTTGTGAACCTACAGCTGTTAGTTCTGGTAAAGAAGGTATTTCCAGTCGCCAGCCTTCATCTTCGGTCAGGTGGAAATGGAATGTGTTGATCTTATACAAAGCCAGCAAATCCAGTACTCTTTCAACCTGTTTTTTATTTTGAAAGTTACGGCCTACATCCAGCATAAATGCGCGGTAAGCAAAGCGAGGGGCATCCTGAACATCCACACACTGTATTTTTATTTCCTTCTGTGGACGTGCATAAGCAGAGGGAGGTATTAATGATAAAAGTGATTGAATGCCATAGAAAGCACCCGCGGGCGTAGAGGCTACGATGAAAATATTTTTTGGTTTAACCTGTAGAGCATATCCCTCGGCATTTAATCCATCCTTATAAACTAACTTGATAATGTTTTCCCCAGGCTGAGCGCTTTGCTCATTTCCCAGCATATTCTTAAATGTATTGGTCAAAGCCTCTGCTTCCTTATCAAACCGGCTGTCATTAATAATTTGCACCGATGAATTGAGGCGGAAGAACCCTTTAGTCTCCGAATAGCTTACTGGTGTTGGAAATACTTTGGTTAATTGTTTTTCAGGAATATCAGTGATGCCTGCATTCTGGTTGTAAATTACTTCAGGTGTGACAAGGCCTTTATAAGTTGGCTTGAATGGCGCAATACTGAGACTCCCTGTAGCATAGCCTTTGTCAGGCTGTGTATCCCAAACCAGGTAGGGGCCTTCGGGAGCATCGGTAAAGTTGACTATATTGGAGTTGTCTACAAATTCAATTCGCGCAGATGCGCCGGGCTTTAACTCGCCAAATGTGGCAAGCGGTGTAAAACTGAACAGGTCGCCATTGATGTGATCTAATTTTACGTTGCCGGTGGGAATAACGGGTGCAAAATCACGTGAAGAGTTAAAGTACAATTTCCATCCGTTTGCCGGCAGGGTATTCTTACCTGTATTGGTGATGATAATGGCATTAAGCGATTGTGCCTTGTTTTGATAATCGTTTTGAACTACTTCCCAGCGGATTTGCAGGTCGTGGGCATCGAATGTGGGCGCATCAGTAGTTGAAGCGCTTGCTTTTGTGCAGATAAGACCGATCAGCACAGCAATAAGTAGTTGGCGCATAGTTTAATTGTTAGGTTTATTGAACCGTAAATATAAACTTATTTATAAATTTTAAGAAGTTCGGAGCGCTTTATAAAGAGAATTTTATCCATCCATCACCCTCATATCCAAATATAAACTGTTTGGGGTGAATGATCTCAGCCAGTATCTCGATAGACTCCACAATCCTGGGGCCGGGGCGGTTAAAATATTGGTTGCCGTCTGCAATATAAAACCGGTCGTTTTTTACAGCCCGCAGATCGGAAAAGCCTGGTAATTGAAGTAGTAACTCAACTTCCTTCATCGTCCGTTCAATGGAAAAGCCACAAGGCATCACTACAATTACTTCCGGGTCTTGCTGTTGAATATCCATCCACTGTACATAAGGTGAATGTTTGCCGGGATCAGCTAATACAGATATTCCACCGGCTATGCTCACCAACTCAGGCACCCAATTGCCGGATACCATCATTGGGTCAAGCCACTCAATACAAGCCACTGTTGATTTATTCTCCATAAACTTTAACTTGTGGCGCACAATATCTACACGTTCCTGCAGGCCTTCAATCAATTCGTCACCTGTGGTCATTACATCTAAAGCAAATGCTACTTCGCGAATGTTATCAAAAATTGCTTCCAGGCTATCCGACTGTAACGAAACGATCTTCGCTTCTTTGTCAAGATAATTTTCCAGTGCTTCTTCTACCTCTTTTAACGAAACCGCGCATACTTCACATTGTGCTTGTGTGATTACCACATCCGGGTTAAGGCTTTTGATCACATCGCGTTTTACAGCGTATACCGAAAGAGCATCACTCAGCAATTCCTTAACTTTTGTATCGATATCAGCGCTGCTTAAATTATCAGGAAAATTTGCCTCGGAGCATACTGGCAGAGCTTTTACCGATGGCGGAAAATCGCATTCATGCGACCGGCCAACCAGGTTTTTTTCAAGCCCCAGGGCACAAACAATTTCGGTAGCGGCGGGAAGCAGGGAGACTATCTTTTTGGATGACATTTTAAATGTGCGAATATGCAGATGTGCAAATGTGCAAATGAAATATATGACATGCAATAAAAATTATACGTATATCCATCTATTTGCACATCTGCATATTTTCTCATCTGCATATTAAAAATTGTATTTTAGTCCCGATGATATTTTTGACCTTTTTTATAGGCCTTATCGCCAACTTCATTGGGTACATACCACCGGGAAACATCAACCTGGCATTGGTACAGATTACTATCAACCGGGGGTTGAAACAGGCGTTGCAGTTTATTATCGCCTTTTCGTGCGTCGAATTTTTCTTTACTTATTTTATAATGAATGCCGCCGATTGGCTCTCGCAGCAAGTAAATCTGGATACGGCGATTGATTGGGTGATGGTAGCCCTTTTTGGTACTATGGGGGTGATCACATGGAAGCACCGTAAAAAGGCACCAAAGGAATCGAAGAATTCAAGCAGGGATAGCATTACTTATGGGATACTGTTAGGATTTTTAAATCCGGTGCAGATACCTTTCTGGATGATCACCGGCACATATTTGATTACTCACGAATGGATAGAAACAGGCAGATGGCCACTCGCGGTTTTCAGCGTTGGGTCTGCGGCAGGTGCGTTTTTGTGTTTGTTTATTTATGCCAAATCGGCAAGGTATGTAAGAGATAAGCTTGATCTGAGTAACCGGACTATTAATACCGGGATAGCTATTTTGTTTTTTTCTTTTTCAGTGTACCACATTGTGAAGCAGCTTTATCTGCATGTCTTCAGGCACTAGGTATTATGCTCTGATCATTTGTTCAACAACGCCATCACAGCTTCCTTATCTTTTCCCAACTGTACAGTTAAATTTTCCAGTGAAGCGAATTTGATATCTCCACGTACGAAGTGCAGGAACTCCATGCGGATTGGTTGCGAGTAAATATCCTGGTTGAAATCAAAAATATTTACCTCGATATTCCTGGTCATGCCGTTGATGGTAGGACGGTGTCCGATGTACCCCATGCCTTTATGCTCTTTATCATCAAGCCAAACTTTTACAGCGAATATCCCATCGCCGGGTATCAGCTTATAGGTCTCCTCTATCAGGATATTTGCAGTAGGATATCCTATAGTCCTGCCTATCTGGTCGCCACGGTTTACTTTTCCGCTGATAGAAAAAGGATATCCCAAAAATTCATTAGCCAGTTCAATCTCGTCATTCAATAATGCATGACGGATACGTGTGGAACTGACGGCCACATCATGAATGTCCTGTTCGGGTATTTCTACTACCTCATAATCATACACTTGAGCAAGTTGCTGCAATTCAGCCAGCCCCCCATGCCGGTCTTTCCCAAAACGGTGGTCATAGCCGATCACGATCTTTTTAATGCCAATCTTATTCACCAAAATGTCGCGGATGTATTCCTCAGCGGTCTGGTTTGAAAAATCCCTGGTGAAAGGAGTAATGATCAGGTGATCAACGCCAAGTTGCTCAAGCAGCCGGGCCTTTTCATCCATCGTATTGATCATTTTCAGACTTTGATCCTCCGGGTGTATGATCATTCGTGGATGAGGAAAGAACGTGAGTATCACTGTTTCTGCATTCGAGTCTTTTGCCAGTTGCTTTACACGCTCGATGATTTTGCGATGGCCCAAGTGCACACCGTCGAAAGTGCCGATCGTGACTACCGCATTTTTAACCCGCTCGAATTCATCAATACTATTGTATATTTTCATTGTTTGTATCAATAATCGGTGTAATCTTTAATTCCCTGATGACATTTACAATCTCCATCACCTCCCATGCATCTCCAATCGTAAAATTACCACTTCGTGTCCGTCTTAATCTTGACAGATAGGCACCATTATTAAGTGCTTTGCCAAAATCATTCACTAAAGAACGAATATAAGTCCCCTTGCTGCATATTACCCTGAAATCAAGCTCCGGCAATTCGATCCGGGTTATTTCAAATTCGGAGATGGTTACATTGCGCAATCTCAACTCAACCTCTTCTCCACGGCGCGCCTTTTCATACAGCCGTTCGCCATCTATCTTTATTGCTGAGTGTGCCGGGGGATATTGTTGTATATCGCCAATAAATTGTTTGCAGGCTCCATGTATTTGCTCAGTGGTAATATGCCCTATTGTGAATTGTTGCTCAGGTTCGCTTTCCAGATCGTAAGTAGGGGTAACGGCTCCTAATACCATTGTCCCGGTATATTCTTTTTCTTCAGCCTGGAAGGTATCTATCTGCTTGGTCATTTTACCCGTACAAATAATTAACAACCCGGTTGCTAATGGATCAAGTGTACCTGCATGGCCAACTTTTAGTTTGAGCGGTTTAAAAGCGTTGCGAATCTTACCTACTACATCAAAACTGGTCCACTTGTAGGGTTTGTTCACCAGTAATAACTGGCCTTCAGCAAATTCCTCTATGTTGGTGAATGTTCTTTTCAAGCCGCAAAAGTAGGACATTACAGCGATTTTTAAGAAAGATTACACCGATTACTATCAGGCTGTATGCAACGCATTGCCTGTAAAATACAGTATAATGATCACAATACCTGCCAGGATACGGTACCAGCCGAAAATTTTAAACCCGCGTTTTTCTAAAAAGGTAATAAATGTTTTGATGGCCAGCATAGCCACTATAAAGGCCACCACGCTGCCGATAAGCAGAAACTTGATATCCTGATGAAAATGAGGAGTATCAAAAAGGCCTTTCTTTTTAAAGTCCCAAAGGTCTTTTATTGTTGCCCCGAACATAGTCGGCACAGCTAAAAAGAAAGAAAACTCAGCAGCAGCTGTGCGGCTTAGTTTTTGCGTCATACCGCCTACGATAGATGCGGCTGAACGCGAAACACCGGGTATCATAGCCAGGCACTGAAAGAAGCCAATTTTTAAGGCAGTAATGTGGTTGATCTTTTTTTCTTCAAGGATCGTTGGGTTATTAAACCAACCATCAACAAACAATAAAATAATACCACCCACAACAAACGAAACTGCTACGATCAGCGGGTTTTCCAGCCATACATCGATATGCTTTTTTAGCAACAGGCCTAAAACCACTGCCGGGATGACGCCGATAACTAATTTAAGGTAGAAATCGACCGACTTTAAAAAGCGTTTGAGGTATAATACCACAACAGCAAGTATGGCGCCCAATTGAATAACCACCTCGAATAGCTTTACAAATTCATCTTTGCTGATACCCATTAAAGAGCTGGCAACAACCATGTGCCCGGTTGAGGATACCGGTAAAAACTCTGTCAGCCCTTCAATTATTGCAAGGACGATAACGTGAATGATGTTCATGAGGGCTAGTTGTATTGAGTATGTTAAGTTGAATAAGTTAGATTGAGTTGATTAAGTTGGATTATGTTGATTGAGTTGTTGCTATAACCTATTCAACTCAATCAACGACTTAACTCAATCAACTAAGCCTTCGCAGAAGGCTTCTTTAATATAGCGAAGAAACCAATTGCAAATCCTGCTAAAACAACAACGGGAGCTACCACAATTTTGGTAGTGCTGTAAATGTCTGTAGTGCCCGACATTAATATAAATCCGAAGGCAACTACTGCAATTGCGATGATAAACCAACGGTAGTTGCTTTTATCGAACACGAATTTTACCGGGGTTAAGTTTCCTTCTTTTGCCGATGAAGAAGTTTTCAATGGGCTTGTTGGCTTTGTTTGAATTTGTGCCATGTATGTTTTTTATTTATTGAATTATCGAATTAATGAATTATTGATTTTCTACCTGTAGAGGTTGTAAATTTTTAAACGTAAATATTTATTCACTGCCAGGAATGTGCTGAAACCTGAAATGAAAATACCCAGACCTACTACGATGGCGAACACGATACCAAACTCGGTGTAATTTTGTAATATCACCAGGTCGGGTATTTGTTTTTGGGCCAGGTACAATGCGCCCATTAATATAATAATGGCGATCATTGCGCCTAAAATGCCGTGCCAGATGCCATACAGGATAAATGGTTTACGAATAAAGTTTTTTGTCGCACCAACCAGCTGCATGGACTTGATCAAAAACCGCTGCGAGTAAATAGCAAGGCGAATGGTATTATTGATCAGGGCTACCGAAAGTAGTACAAATATGGCAGCAAAACCAAGAATGATCAGGCTGATGGATGTCAGGTTCTGGTTCATCTGATCAACTAAGGATTGCTGATATTTTACTTCCTTTATCAACGGGTTTTTCAGTAATTCTGCTTTGAATTTTTCGATATCCGTATTATTGGCGTAATCTGCTTTTAGATACACATCAAGCGATTGTGATAGCGGATTATAGCCTAAGAACTTTACAAAATCCTCGCCCAGGTCCTTTTGCAGGTTACGGGCAGCAAGCTCTTTGCTTACGTACTGAGTTTGCTTTACTATTGGGTTTGCATCCAGTTGTTTTTGTAACTGCAGTACATCCGTTTCGTGTGCGCCCTCGTCTACAAAAATGTTGAGTACGATATTTTCCTTCACATAGCGCGAAAGGTTGTTGGCATCAACCAGTAATAAACCAAGCAAACCGATCATAAGCAATACCATCGCAATGCCAAAAACAGTGGAGATATAGATGGTCTTTGTTTTTTTTGATGAGCCGCTTGCTTCAAATTCTTCCATAAGCTGTAATTAGATATGAGATATTAGAATTTCTATACTAATCCTGCGAAAATAACAAACCTGCCACTAAAGGTAAAACTTTATCTGTTATTATTATTCCCCAGTGGTTCGGCTTAACTAAATTTTAACAAAAATTAACGAATTCTAATATGTGTGTGATGATTTAGTGCAACTTAAAACTTTCATCCAATGCAACGATTTTGAAAATCAAAGGTCTTATCTTCATTCGCTCAAAATAAATTACTGGTCATGAAGATATATCTTACCCCGCTGTTGCTCTTATGCAGTTTATTTTCCATCGCACAAAATAAGCCTGATCCAATTCAGAAAAGCATCGATTCAGTCTTCAAAAATTACGATACCAAAACCGGCCCCGGTGTTGCCGTGCTGGTTGTTAAAAATCAGCAGGTGATATTTGAAAAAGGATATGGCATGGCCAACCTGGAGTATGATGCACCTATTACTCCAACCTCTGTTTTTGATATTGCCTCGGTATCCAAGCAGTTTACAGGATATGCTATTTCTACATTAATACAGCAGGGTAAGATATCCGAAGATGATGATATACATAAGTATTTGCCTGATGTTCCTCAGTATGCTCAAAAAATTACTATTCATAATTTGATACATCATACCAGTGGCATAAGGGATTGGCCGATGTCGCTCAATGTTGCAGGCTGGCGCTGGGACGAGGACTTTTTGTTTGAAGATATTATGCGCATGGTGAAACATCAGAAAGATCTGGATTTTGAACCAGGCTCTAAATTCTCTTATTCAAATACAGGTTATAATTTATTAGCAGTGATAGTTGAGAAGGTAACAGGAAAGACCTTCCCTCAATGGGTAAAGGAAAATATTTTTATTCCATTAAAAATGAATTCATCCATAGTGATGGATAATCATCAGAAGGTGGTTAAACACCTGGCTACTTCTTATTATGGTAATGGCGATGGGGCAGGGAAGATCAATGATGCCCTTATTGCTTATGGTTCAAGTTCCATTTATACTTCGGTAGAGGATCTGAGCAAATGGGTGATCCATTTTCAGCAGGCATTGGAGTCAAAAGACACCGTATTTCATAGAATGATACAGTATGACACCCTTACTACTAAAGCAAGAAATACTTATGGTTATGGTTTATTTATGGATGATAATGATCATGGCATACATAGTATTTCACATGATGGTGGCTGGGCAGGATACCGTACGCTGATTAAAAACTATCCCGATGAAAAGCTTTCTATTATTCTATTAAGCAATGCTGCTGATTTTGATGTTGATGCCAGAGCTTTGGAAGTAACAAAAGTGTTTTTGAATAACAAGCTGAAAACTGGCCCGGCAAGGGAAGACCTTAAAAATGTACCAACTGTAAAAGTAAGCGATGTACAACTACAGAAATATACAGGCAGCTATCAGTTAGGTACAGGATGGTATGTGACTTTTACTGTTGAGAACGGAAATTTGATGGTACAGGCTAATGGTGAGGATAAGTTCCCGACCGCTGCAAAATCAGATACTGTATTTTGGGTACAGGGTTATGGTTCATCATTTACCTTCAGAGATATAAAGGAGAAAGCTAAGACAACTAAATACCGTAATATCATCGCCAAAAAGATTACGCCAATCACTGTAACACCTGATCAGTTAAAAGATTACACTGGTGGCTATCACAGCGAAGAGCTGGAGACTGATTATAAAATCACATTGAATAATAATAAGCTTAATATCTATCACATACGTCTGGGTGATGTCGCCCTTGATACTGATCTGGCTATCAAAGATCAGTTTAGCAGCGGCATTGGTTCAATTGTATTTGTCCGTAATACGGAGGGTAAAATAACAGGGTTTAAATTATCAGGTGGCAGGCCAAAGAATATTTGGTTTGAGAAAAAATAAAGACTTGGTAAGTGTTACCAAAAGCTTAAGACTTCACAATCCCCGCCGAGTTAAACTGCAAATCATATAGCTTGCGATAATAACCGTGCTCAATTTTTAACAATTCCTGGTGAGTACCCATTTCTTTGATCTCGCCGTGATCCAGTACGATGATCTTGTCGGCGTTTTGTATGGTTGATAGGCGGTGGGCGATGACAATAGCAGTACGCCCCTGCATCAGTTTATTGATAGCATTTTGGATGAGCAATTCTGTCTCGGTATCCACTGATGAGGTGGCCTCGTCCAGTACCAAAATAGCAGGATCGTAAACCAAAGCGCGGATGAAAGAGATCAATTGTGCCTGTCCTGAGGATAGGGTAGAACCACGCTCCATTACGTTATAATCATACCCGCCGGGCAATCTTTCAATAAACTCGTGTGCGCCAACATCTTTTGCTGCCGCGATGATCTGTTCGCGGGTAATAGCAGGATTATTAAGGCTGATATTGTTGGCGATGGTATCGGTAAACAGGAAAACATCCTGAATCACGGTTGCTATCTGAGAGCGCAAATAAGCCACGTCATATTCTCTTATGTCGATGCCGTCTACTTTTGCTGTTCCCTGTCCAATCTCGTAAAAACGGTTCAGGATATTAATAGTGGATGATTTCCCCGCACCCGTAGCGCCCACCAAAGCCAGCGTTTCGCCGGGGTTGACGTGGAAGCTGATATTCTTTAATACCCAATTCTCTTCATTATAAGCAAACCATACTTTATCAAAGTCGATCTCGCCACGCAGAGAAGCAGGCGTCAGTGTCCCGGTATTTACAGCAACTTCATCGGTATCCAGCACTTTAAAAATGCGGTCGGCGCCAACCATACCCATTTGAAGGGTGTTGAATTTATCCGCCAGTTGCCTTATTGGCCTGAACAGCAGGTTTAGCAACACAATAAACTGCAGTATCATACCGGGTGTAACCGGGTGATCATGAGTGCCCAGGCTGGATAGCTGGCCATCGGTTAATATCCGCTTACAGCCGTACCAAACCAACAGGGCCATGCAAACAGCAAATAATATCTCAACTACCGGGAAGAAAATAGAATAATACCAGTTGGAGCGGATGTTGGCATCGCGGTATTTCATATTCACCGATTTGAACTTGCGCATTTCCTGGTCCTCGCGCGAGAAGTACTGGATAATGCTGATACCGGAAATATGCTCTGCCAAAAAAGTGTTCAGATGTGCCACCTGCGTACGAACCTCCTGGAAGGATGATTTGATAGCCTCTTTAAACACATAGGTCGACAGCATCAGGAAAGGCATCGGGATAAGGGTAATAAGTGCCAGTTTCCAGTCGCTTATCATCATCAAAATAATAATAGCTAGCACTAATAGCAGGTCGCCTATTATCGATATTAAACCTTCAGAGAAAATGTCAGCAATGGTTTCCAGGTCGGATACGGTGCGGGTGATAAGCATACCGATAGGCGTGCGGTCAAAATACTTTAGACGCAGGCTCATAATGTGATTAAACACGTCCTTGCGCAGGTCGCGTATTACAGATTGCCCGAGCGAGTTAGTAGAATACGTTTGGTAATATTGTACGATGGTTTGTACAGCCAATTGAGCTATCATTAATCCCACCATCAAAACAAGTCCGTTGTAGTTGTTGCCCAAAATGTATTTGTCCAGCGTCAGTTGCATCAGGATAGGCTGTACAATGGCACCACCCGCCAGGAAAATAGTCAGAAACCCGGCTATGATAAATGTGCGCCTGTAGGGTTTTACATAGTGCATCACCCTGCCTAAGAGGTTCCAATCAAGGGCTTTTCCGGTTACGTTAGACATTTATTGAATGACTGAATTAATGAATTATTGATTTGACTCAAATCTCAATTCGATATTACAAATATGTATATTTTACTTCCGTTAAATACAATCCGCATGCAGGTACCGATGTTCCGGCATTGCTGCGGTTCTTACTTTCTATTATCGCCCGCACATCTTCGGGTTTGATCTCTTTACGGCCAACCAGCATTAATGTTCCGACTACTGCCCTTACCATGTTCCGCAAAAAGCGGTCAGCCGAGATATGGAACACCAGGCAATGCCCGCTGTAAACCCATTCGGCCCTGGTTATTTTACAATTATTGGTAAAGGTTTGTGTGTTCGATTTACTGAAACAGCTGAAATCGGTATGCTCCATGATGATCTTTGCCGCAGCATTCATCAGGGCAATATCCGGTTTGTCGCGCAGTTGCCATGAGTGATTAATCTTAAACGGATCTTTCTCAAAATGTACATGATACTCATAAGAGCGTGATATAGCATCAAACCTGGCATGCGCTTCTGCATTTACCGGGATAATACGCTTTATGGCAATGGTTTTTGGCAGTATCGCATTCAAACTATCTGCAACTTTCACCAATGACAAATGACCAGTGACCAATGACTGACTATCGAAATGCGCAAGAAATTCTCTCGCATGTACACCTGTATCCGTTCGGCCGCAGCCAATAGTTTCTATAGGTTCACGCAAAATAGTGTAAAGTGCCTCGTTCAATACTTCCTGAACAGTGACCGCATTAGGCTGCACCTGCCAGCCATGATAATCGGTACCATCGTAAGCCAGTTCAATAAAATAGCGTTGTTTTTCGGACACGGAGCAAAGGTAATATTGATTTGGGATTTCAGATTTACGAATTACGATTTGAAAGTCATGTTTTTAGCCGGGAATCTGATTTTTGGTTCAAACAATTTTATCTTTGCGCTATGTGAGGTTGTATTAGTTGTAAAAGTTGTATTGGTTGTAGTAGTTGAAAAGTGTTCTTTCAGTATAGCCAGTGCAACCAATACAACAAATACAACCTCTCCAACACTTTTAACAAAAATCATGATCCAACGTATACAAAGTGTCTGGTTACTGCTTGCCAGCCTGGTTATTTTCGCTCTTTTCCTGTTCCCTTTAGTACATAATGTTTATGTAGCCGGGGTGCCGTCTACCATAAAAGTAACCGGTATTTTCCAGGATGCGAACGGTGTACAGGCGCATACCGACAGCTTTATTGCGCTTATTGCCGCAACTGCTATTGTAGCCATCATACCGCTTGTCCTTATATTCTTGTATAAAAATCGCAAACAACAGGTAATGCTGTGCTATGTGTATATCTTGGTGATATTCGGCTATAGTTTTTGGGTGGCCCAAACCGTAAAATCATACACAGGCGGAGCAACTTTGGATACCAATAATTTCGGGATCGGCGCGTTGTTAAGTTCTGTAAGCATAGTTTTAGTGTTGTTGGCTGCTAAGGCTATACAGCGTGATGAGAAACTGGTTAAGTCGGCGGACAGGTTGAGGTAAAACACGATTAAAGGATTTTAAAGATGAAAAGTTGGATGAAAGTGCTGTTGTTTTGTCTTACATCGCTCGTATTTATCGGATGCGACAGGATTACCAAGAACCTGGCAAAGGAACACCTGATGTTTCATGCTCCCATATCTTACTTACATAATACCGTAAGATTGGAGTATGTGGAAAATACCGGTGCAGCATTAAGCATCGGCGATCAGCTATCCAAGCCGGTAAGCTTTTGGCTGCTAAGTGTTTTTCCGTTAATATTCCTGCTTATATTATCTGCGTATGTGATTAGAAAAATAGATGATTTTAATACGCTCAAACTATTTTCATTCTCACTCATAATTGCCGGAGGATTAGGTAATATCATAGACCGCCTTTTATTCGATCGCCACGTGACCGATTTTATGAACGTAGGTATAAGCAACTTCCGTACAGGGATTTTCAATGTGGCGGATATGTGTGTTACTGCGGGGGTTATTGGACTTTTGTTATCGTTCAGGGAAAGTAAATCCAAAACGGACGATACTTTACAGGTTGATGAAACCCAGTAAACACATGGTTACTCAAATCGCCCAAAACCCTCTATCTTCCGGTATGGTTTGGCGAAGAAGTCCCCGACCACCTCATTGAACTGCTCCTTCTTGTAAATTGGTGTCGAATGCCCCGAATTAGGTATGATCCACAGGTACGATTTCGGAATAGACTCGGCAATCAGCATGGTGTGTTTTGGTAATAGTACATCATGGTCGCCGCCAATAACAAGGGTAGGGCAGCTTATTTTATGCAGGTCTTCCACCTTGATATGTGGTTCGTAAGTCAACAGGTGCAATAATTTTACTTCATTTTTTAATTTGGGCGATGGTGCTTTCTTTAACGAATCGCTCATCTTTTTATTCATGTTCATCGCCCATTTATAAACAAAAGGATCAACTGCTGTAGTGTCCGGCCAGAGATTGGCACCCGTTACCGCCAGCTTCTTCACCTTATCCGGATGGCGCATCGCAAGCATCAGCCCTTCAATGCCGCCATCGCTCCAGCCTATGACGTAGCAGTCTTTTAACTGCAATTTGTCCAGGAGTGCACTCAGATCGTCGGTCATCATTTCATAACTCAATGAATCAGCAGGGTCGACAGATTTTCCCTGTGCCCTGCTATCGGCCAAAATAACCTGGTATTTTTTTGAGAAATAAGGTATCTGGTAAAGAAAATTATTGATAGAGCCCCCATTACCATGAATGATCAGCAGCGGCTCACCTTTGCCATAAGTTTCATAGTACATTTTGAAACCTCTTATATCCGCATACTTCCCAACCGCGGCATTACGACCATACTTTGTGGTATCGAAGGGCGAAGTTCCGCTTTGGGCAAAAGTAAATTGGGATATACTAAGAATAAACAGGGTTGCAAATAAGGTCTTAATTTTCATGTGGTTTTAGATTGATAGGACAATTTATGAAATATTATTCGATTTACTTGGTACCGATAAACGCCCTAATACTGTTTAGTAGGATATGATATGGCAACCTTAGTTATTTGAGACGGTTTGGTGTTTGATTGATGACCAGATTCGCTGTCTCATTAGACACTCCAATCGTCACGGTTGAACCACTGTTAAATCTTAAAAAATCGGCTTCTATGCCATCGCTAAATATAACCCCACTGGTCGGCATAAGAGACTCTATTCTCAAAAGATGTTTGGAAGTTATTAAGCCGCTGGTTATCCCTGTTTGTGTCCTGATACTTTGAAATGGTTCCCTGACAGCAAAGAGTAATTCATTGTCTTTGATTTTTGGTCTTTTAGGTTTAAGGTTTTTTTCAAACAAGCCTGTTATCCCATAGGCCATATTAAAAATGGAACTTAGCCAACCTGTTGATCCTGCGGGTGTCGAAACTATTAATCCACTGGATGAATGTTCTTCCGAGTTTGTTCCGAATGATATTTTATAGCGGGCTGAAATATGAGATGAAGCACCGATAAACAGATCATTAAATGCCAAGAGCCTTTGGCCGTCATTTAATTTAGCTTCTGCAAATCGCATTGTTCTGGCTTTAAATTGGTCCGTAATGACATTCTCTACCCCGCTAACAAAATCCGATGTATCAAACGGTAATAACACGCCATCGTAACGTTGTTTATCCGGATTGACGGCTACAATCGGTATGCCCTTAGAATATTTTGCAGTATTGGCTACCAATCCATCTTGCCCGATAACGATAATTACATTTTTTTCTGAAAATATAAAAGATGGTATAAACCCCCGTTCAACGATCTTATATTTAATAACTTTTGAAAGTTGAGTTTGGAGTGTATTTAAGGATGAATGAAATGTTTCATGTTCTGATTCATAATCCTCAAAATTACCATCAAGCCGCTCGATATAAAACTTTGCCTGCGCTTTTGTATTGAAACGTTCAATTAAAGATTCAAGCCTGGTTTTGTTTTTTACGATGATTGCATATTCAACACTCATCTTTATTTTTCCCGTTTGTCATTTAAGAGCGAATCCAATAGTTCAGGACTGATGTTTAAATTACCAATTTTATCGGCATTTTCTGCAAGCTGCCTGAACGCCAATGCAATATTAAATTTGGGGTCAGGATTGTTATTTAATGCTGTTAGCGTCTTCCAGTCTATATCCTTATAAGGTTTCAATGTGGTTTCGATAACAAACCCCTGTGTTTCGGCTTCCTTTTTGTCGTTGGTAGTTTTTTGTTCAATATATTGCTTTCTCTGGTTTTCAACTGCAATATCGGCCTTCAGCTTCATTTCCCTGAGTTTCCTGTCGTTATCTGCCTTTTGAACTTCGGATTCCATTTTCTTTTCAGCAATTTGCTTTTGCTTTTCTTCAACGGCTATTTCAGTGTTTAATTCTGATTCTTTAATTTTTCGTTCCTGTTCTACCGCAAAGTTTCGTCGCTCATAAATAGCCTGATCTGCTTCCTGTTGTAATTTCTCTCTTGTATCTGTCTCCAGTGCCCTCGCCATTTCCGGAGTGGCTGATACCGCTAAGATATTTGCTCCCAGTATTTCAATTCCCAGCATTCCTGTGGCAGGAGAAGATTTTAAGCCCTCAAGTATTTTTTCTTCAATTGCTTTTGCCGAACGTATAGCGTCTTTAAGTTTTATGCCATGTATGTATGAAGATGTAGATGTTTGGGCTTCATTTATAATACGTTGGTTTAATTTTTCTATGTCGTTTTTTTTGTATTGACCGTAATCATTCACCGTAAAATCCAAAACATCGGCAAGTTCCTTTGGCTTGCTTATTTTATAGCTAATTTGTCCCTGGATTGATACAGACTGATAATCATTGGTTGATTCACTGAATATAAATGGTAAATCGTTGCTTCCCATTGGTATAGCTACGATTGAGCTGTTAGGTGCAAAATAGAAAAATGAAAGGCCCCGGCCTTCTCTTTTAATGGCTCCATTTTTAAAATGAAGAACATAGGTCATGGAGTCGAATTTAATGTGTTTGATTCCGAACATGTGATGTTTATTTATGGTGATTTTGACTTATAGCAAAGCCCGGTTGACTGAAATCGGTATAGCTGATGCCTGGAAGATTTAAGTGTATTTTCATTCAACAAAGTTTAGGACTGATTAT
>Ga0307510_10003551_pt1 | contig 18194 bp, 16 predicted proteins | sample 12_EM_MG_FD_207224 | JGI IMG/M metagenome (GOLD analysis project Ga0307510, IMG submission 207224) | Populus trichocarpa ectomycorrhiza microbial communities from riparian zone in the Pacific Northwest, United States - 12_EM | ecosystem: Host-associated > Plants > Roots > Unclassified | place...
TTGGGTTCTTTCTGATGGACTTGAAGTCTGTTTGTCTGTTGGATTCCGGTCTTTATATGATGACCTTTTCATTCATTGATGCACATTGTGCCATACATGTTGTTTTCCATCAATTGTTTGTTAGAGAATAATATAAATTATATCTTAGAGCCTCACCTAACAACTTAAGTTTTTAGGTTGAGATGATTCTTTTACATGATATTAAAGTCTTGTTGACTAAGTGATCACGAGTTCAAATCTTATCACCTCATTCTAATTAATAAAATTAAGCATAAGGTAGTGTGGGCCTTTGTTTAAGTTTTTGGGTTGAGATGGTTCTTTGACATTATTGTCTTACTCCATGGGAGGTAATCCTTGCCCTCTCATTACCCTGAGCCCAAGTTATTGTTGAGTGATGTTTAATGCTAGATCTCTCGTATGGTGTGAAGAATTATACAATTAAGATACACCTTCGTATCTTGGATGTGTTACAGACTCTATTTCAAGATTAGATTTACAATAGCATGCAATTATCCATGGTTGCTTGCACAATCAAAGGATACAATGGAGATGGTTACTGTACAGTTCCCAGGAGCTCACTCCCTCCTGGACTGCCTTGGGGCTAGAAGCAGGGGAACTAGGTGTTACAAGCCTCAGTTGTCATAAAGCATGATTATTTTTTATAGGACTTTCCTGTTAAATCTAATCTTTTATTTATCAGCTGTATCTTTCTGTAGACTCTGTTGGTATGTTTTCAATTGTTATGTCTATGTTTATGAAAGATAAATGAACAAGTGCTTCCTTGTTTCTCAGGTTTTACCTAAAATATGGATATCTGGAATCGCTCATCTTCTGGTGGTGCTTCTTCCATTGGCAAGCCACTGTTGGATTTTTCAAATACGGTGATGGAGAAGGCTCATTTTGAACAACAAGGGAGAGTTCGTGTTAATGAGAAAAAAATAGATGTAGACCATAGAGAAATTTACTTTTTGATTATGCATTTTCTATCTTCCGGGCCATTCCATAGGACTTTTAGACAATTTCAGGATGAAGTTTTAGGACATGAGCTTCTACCAAGAAGATATCATGCTTGGTTTTCAAGAAGTGGTGCACATAATGGGAATGATAACAATGATGGTGTCTCTCTTCCTTTAAGTTATGATAAATTGGTGGAAAGGTACAATAAGGTTCATTTTACTCTTTATTTTCCATCTTTGGTCATATAATTTATAACCTGGTGGGAGAAACTTTATGGTAATGGCTTTCCTCCATTCTCATTTCTATTCGTTTTCCTCTGATGCCATTGATTTATATGCCATGCTAGCCACTTGTATTTCCATACAATTTTTCCTGGTGTACCTCTGTGTTTCACTACTTGTTTCCTGAAGTTGAATGATGGCAACATTGTTGCAGAATAAAATTTGGTTCTAAACTATCAGGAATTGTTTTTGGTTTTGGAAGATAAACTGGCCAATAGAGACCTCTTTCCATAATCTTTTCTTTAAAGTAATGCCATCCAATGTTCTTAACTTCTTGCATAATTTGGAAATTTAACAATTAATTTGAAATTCCTTTATAAAGTACATCTGATAACTCTTAACCATTGTAATTTTCTGTTGGAGTTCGTCACTGACAAGTTGTAATTTTCTTACACTTTATTGGGATCTTTTCTACTTTTTTTTTACCTCAAATGTGATAATGGAGTAACTGCTGTCATTTACATAACTATCAGGTATCCTCATGTTGAGAAGGATCATTTGGTAAAGCTTCTGAAACAATTGCTGCTGAACACAGATTCTATGTTTGGCGAGGCTGGAAGAAATACTCTAAATGCAGCTCATGTTCCTACAATACTGGGATCTGGTTCTTTTTCGCTTCTTGATTGTATGTGCTCCGTCCAGTGCTTTACTCTTTCTTAAGATAAATTTTTCAGATAAATGCCAGTAAAAATACTCTTCCTCCAATGTGATTGTTTCTCAATTGAATTCAACATGTGTCCCACTGAAAATATTGCTTCATGCCTGAAATTTTGGCTGCATTTCAGTTGTCTTTCTTTCTATTAGCCTTTCCCACTTTTCATCCTTCATCTCAACACCTTCCAGTAAATTATTATACTAGTCTGGTCTTTCGAATTAGCCATGCTTTTGTGTAACAGTATAGGTCTTAAAGGTTGTAACTAAGATGTAGACTCAGGACATGAGAGCAGCCACTTTATTCCAAGATACAAGTCTCTCATTTGGTTCAGATATAACAAATTTTTATTGTCAGGTCCTGGGAAATTGATTTTTAATTACTTGCCATGCCCTTGATTGTGGCATGGCCTTCATGAGGCCCATGAATCTACCTTGCAATTCCTAGGCAGAAATGTCTTTCATTTGCTAATCAAAAGAACAAATTCTCTTCACATTCATCAAATTTCATAGCTTTTTTGGTTGAACATGCATTCTTAGGTGATAGATACTTAAGCAGAATATGCTTTGGATATAAATAACTAAATCCGCTTTTCACTATTCTCTCTTCCTTAACGGTACTTTACTATTAGTTTTGGGGCTAGATTTCTCAACAAAAGCAATTTCTTCTTATTGTAGGTTTGGCCTTTATATTTTTGCTATCTGAAATTATTTTATTTTCTTAGTTATTGGAACATTCCCTCTTTTCTGCACGGTTCCTCTTATCAAGGCCCTTTCATCACGTGCTTTCTAAGTTTGGTTATTTGCTATAAATTATGAGTTAGGACTTAGATTTTCAATATCTCTGCCTTGTGACTATTTATTAAGATTTATCCTATTTTCTTTGCTTTTCCTTGATGTTACGTCCTATTATCCAGGTGAGAAGAGTATGCATAAGCAAGCTATGCCCCTGCCAGCAAACCTGCGTTGGCCCCACATGCAGATTGATCAGGTGCATGGGCTGAGTTTAAGGGAACTCGGAGGTGGTTTTGCAAAGCACCATCGTGCTCCATCCATTCGCTATGCTTCTTATGCCATTGCTAAGCCATTGACCATGGTGCAAAAGATGCAAAATACAAAGAAGTTAAGGGGACACCGTACTGCTGTCTATTGTGGTAAGGATTCGTTGCTTTGAATTTGAACACTGACATCTTGCCTTAAATGGGAATTCTCCTTTCTATTTTTAGCAGATGATGCCTGCTTATTAAGTGTTTTTTACAGGATGATATTTAGGATATGGTAGCAGTAATTACCCATGGCATTTGTAGTCTCCCTAGTTGTTTTCTTGGAGAGCAAATGGGAGCCATCATTTTGATTGGTCTCTTAGATTGAAAATTTTGTTCACCGGTCTCATTTAAAAAGGTTCACAATTTTTCTTTGAACATATTATTGCATGCGTTACCTTTGTTTTACCAACCAAAAATTCTGTAAATGGTTATATATTGTTTCTTAACCTGCAATTACCGTGATAACTGAATTATGGTGAAATTTACTGAACTTTTTTCGTTCAACAGTTTCCATTTCCTTGCTTGTATGGGTTTCATTGCCTTTTTGTCTATTAACAAGTATAACTATTGCCTGTATGTCTCTAGCAATATTTGATCGCTCAGGAAGGTATGTTATTACTGGTTCGGATGATCGTCTTGTCAAGATTTGGTCAATGGAGACTGCATTTTGCCTGGCCAGCTGCAGAGGACACGAAGTGAGTTCAGATTGCATACGTAATATATGGTGATTGTGAGGGCTTGAAATGCTTTTAAAAATATCTTTGTCCTATTTATTTTAATTTACTCTTTTGGTTGTATGTACTAAAGGGTGACATTACTGACTTGGCTGTAAGTTCCAACAATGCTTTAGTGGCATCTGCTTCCAATGATTTTGTCATTCGAGTGGTAGGAGTTCTCTACCTCATCTTTTAGCGTTCCAAGTTTCATTCACTCTGATAAATAAATAGTTCTTTTTGGTATAATGCAGTGGCGCTTGCCAGATGGGATGCCCATTTCAGTCTTGCAGGGGCACACTGGAGCTGTTACTGCCATTGCATTTAGTCCCAGGCTTGGCTCTGTGTATCACCTTTTATCGTGAGTCCTTTTTCTACTATATTGATAGTAATTAAAAAATGTTCATATACTCAGTTGATCCTCTGTGATCGTTTTGAGTTTCATGTAAAAATTTCATTTGTATTGGCTAGGGTCACTCTGTGATTTTTCTGGAGTTCTTCAATGAGATGTTCTGATATGGGGATGTTTTTTTCTATTGCCTTCTGGCTGGAGGCATGTGTATTTATCTGACTTGGCATTGTTAGTTAATCAGCTAATATGCCTATTTGTAGGTCATCAGATGATGGAACTTGTCGAGTTTGGGATGCTAGATATTCCCATTGTAGTCCACGAATTTATGTTCCAAAGCCTTCAGATGCTCTTACTGGTTAGATGGTTGCCTTTTACATTAGTACTGTATTGTTGATTACAGGCCTGGTAAATGGGAGTTTTTTTGCAGGTAAGAGCAGTGGTACTTTTAGCAATGGACCTTCCTCGAGTAATGGTCCACAGAGCAATCAGATATTGTGTTGTGCTTACAATGCCAATGGAACTGCTTTTGTCACTGGAAGCTCTGATACTTATGCTAGGGTGTGTTTGAATGCCTTTTCTCTTGAAATAACTTCTTAGGTTCATTTTTCATCACTATCTTTGTTGGTGTTACTATATGTTTTGTTTGATGTGTTTCAAATAACAAAATATTTCCAGGTTTGGAATGCATGTAAATCTAACACAGATGAGTCAGAACAACCTATACATGAGATGGATGTATTATCCGGCCATGAGAACGATGTCAATTATGTTCAATTCAGGTTAGTTGTTCCTTGTTAGCAAATTATTTTATTTTGGGGTGTCTGACCCTTAACCATCTGCTTTCATCTGCAGTGGCTGTGCTGTGGCTCCAAGATCTTCAATGTCTGACACTTTGAAGGAGGATAGTGTTCCGAAATTTAAAACCTCCTGGTCTGTCAATATATTCCTTTCCATTCTCAGTTATTTAATGTCAATAGTCCATTTCTATAGTTAGTTTGATTTTAAGTAGAATAGAATGAACAATTTACCCTGTACATACTTGGCAAATTTATGGGGTACTTATTGCTTAAATTTCATGATTCTTAGGTTCTGTCATGACAAAATAGTCACCTGCTCCCGTGATGGCAGTGCAATCATATGGAGACCTATATCACGGAGATCGCATGTGAGTTCCTTTGAAATAGTTTCCCACTATGGTTTTCAGTGTGTAGTTTGGAGGAGGCATATTATAAATGTTTCCATTTCTATGAACCTTAGGAGAATTATTTGTACCTTCTGCTCTCCAATGTTTGAATTGCTAAGCTTGAAGTTAATGAATTTCATGGAAAGATTTTTTACTTGTCTTTTCTTTTTATTGCCCCAGGGAAAATCTGTACGTTGGACAATGTCTTATCATCTGAAAGTTCCACCTCCTCCACTACCTCCACAACCTCTTCGGGGAGGACCACGCCAAAGAATTCTTCCAACTCCTCGTGGTGTTAATATGATTGTGTGGAGTCTTGATAAGCGCTTTGTCTTAGCAGCTGTTATGGGTAAATTTTACTGTTGCAGTATGGATTGGCCTCTAGCATTTGTTAAGGCGCCCCTTTTTGTGTATTGTTTCTTTGTATTTTGCTATGCTCTTCTTTTGTATGCAATGAAAAGTTAGTGACTTTATTCCATACATACCATATGTTATAGAATCCTGATTGTGTTAAATAACTTCTTGCTTCTCTGTCTTTTATGCTTTCGTTTGGATGCAAAGATTCTTCCCACCTTTACTTTTTTTGTGGACATGGTTTTTAATGTTTATTTCAACATGGATCTTTAGATTAGGTCCTTGTAGTGTCTGAAAATTCAAAAATAAGATCAATCAGAGCATGTGTTTACTCTATGTCGATGTCTTGGCTTAGCCATCTTAAAATGAGGTCTAAGGCTTCAAAACTCCTAAGTTCTTAACTTCTACTTGTCTTGTTGCAAGTCTGCCCAGTCCAGTTGATGTAGAGAAATGGCTAATCTGTGCTTATGGATGTTGATCTACAGACAATCAATTTTTTTTATGAATTTTGGATGTGAATATTTTTTAATGCTCTCTTTAAATCTTGTCCTTACCTTCTGGTGGCCCTCAATTATTCCACATACATGCAGATTGCAGAATATGTGTTTGGAATGCTGCTGATAGTAGCTTAGTGCATTCTTTGACTGGCCATACCGAGTCTGTAAGTGTTTTCTGAACTTTTTGGTCCCCATCATGGATTGACATATTTAATGTGCTTATTTTGACCTCTATTCGAATAAATGAATCATTATGGGTTGATTCCTTCCTTCTTATCTGAAGTCATCCTTCTAGATGTCTTATTTTCCTTTGTCCTTGTTTTTTCTCAATCATTTTAATATGGTCAATCTCCAAAATCTGTGACATTGGGAGGAAACTTATTGACATCTCATCTGATCTTAATTACTTCTAGTATCTTCACAACAAAATCTTGTAGTATTGTTTACTGGCTTCAAATCCTTGTTCAATAGATTTTAGCTGAATTTCACAGAATGGCACGAACTCAATTGTTCTGCATATACTTCACATAATCTTAGTTTACTTGGTCATCTGGGCACTCTATCTGCTCCATCTGATTGTTCAATTGTGATTTTATTTTTTTTCTTACATTGAATCTTTGTTAATTTGATATTTTATTTTTTTAATGTCATTAATTAACTGTTTTTTTATTCATTTTGGCAGTCTTATGTTTTAGATGTTCATCCTTTCAATCCGCGGATAGCTATGAGTGCTGGGTATGATGGTCAAATGATAGTGTGGGATGTAAGTCTCTGGTTCTACAAGTTCCTCATGTTGACTCACTGATATTGTTCCACCAGTGCCTATTTTTTATGTAACTCTGCATGTTATATGATAGATATGGGAGGGCATTCCTATTCGCACCTATGAAATTGGTCGTGTCAAGTTGATTGATGGGAAGTTTTCTCCGTAAGTAAACCATAACATATTCAATAATCAAATTTTACCTTTCTTTTTTGTCCTTCAGCTAATATGTTTCAGATTATGGTAATTAAGTATGAGGAAGCGAGTGGGTTTTGACTTGTTAGGCTATGCCTAAACTTGACCCCTCATCACAGTTATTTGGAAATTATTCTTGAAAGTGATGATTAAATGTCAAATATGACTGGTTGGATTTTTTTAATCTTTTCATTTATATTTCAATTATTTATAGTGGGATTGCATCATATGAGCATTGGTCTAAATGATATGCTTTTGGACGGTGTGCTTCATTCCTTTATGAGGTTCTTATGGGTTGGGTAATTTTATATCAGTCAGCTTCCAGGTGTTGCATTTGCCTTGGATTTGAGATATAGTAATGATGTGATATTCTTGTCATGCACACATTTTTTTTAAAAAAAAAATTGGCTGAATCTTGAGAATTCTTCACACGTGGTGTTTGGTTTGTGGTTTTTCCATTGGTGATTTGACATGTTTTCTTTTTGTGATAGGGATGGGACATCTGTTGTGCTTTCTGATGATGTTGGCCAAATATACTTGCTAAACACAGGCCAGGGTGAGTCTCAAAAGGATGCCAAATATGACCAGGTACACGAAATCTTAATTGTGCAGTTCTTCTCACCTCTCTCCTGCTTCCCTGGGTGAGCCGGAGTTCCCTTTCCTATTAATTAAATAATAATTCTTCTGTTTCTTTACAATGGTTGTTTTGGTTATTTTTCTCATGCAGTTTTTCCTTGGGGATTATAGACCCCTTATCCGTGATGCTGCAGGAAATGTCCTCGATCAGGTTAGCTCCTGCAGCATTCTTTCTTTGTGAAGAATTTTTTACTTTGGTCTATTAGAAAAGTACACTACAGGATGCGGATAATGATTAATATGCGCACCCTAACAACCTGCAAGATTTAAAGTCATCAAAATTGAAGTAGTGACCTTTTCCCCATTCTCGAGGATTTATTTCTGATAGTTTATCATGTTGGCACAGATGAATAGTTTTGGAAAATTGATTTTGTTGACGTGGTCAATTTGGAGTGCTAAGCTTGTTTGTGTCTGGTGTCTTTGACTTTTTCAGTTGTAATGGGAGATTAGTAGTCAAAGATCTTTCTATCTAGTGTCTTTGACTCTTCTCAATGCTAAATAACTTATTAGTATGAGATCATTTCTGGTGCAGGAGACACAACTGGCTCCGCATCGAAGGAACATTGAAGATCCTCTGTGTGACTCAAGTATGTTTATGGCTCCTTTATGTATGTTAATTTTTTGAAATGTTATTCCGAGACAGCACCTCCCCTAATGTAATCGCTTATTGGAAACTCCAGGTATGATTCCATACCCAGAACCTTATCAGACCATGTTTCAGCAACGTCGACTTGGTGCACTAGGAGTTGAGTGGCGTCCTTCATCCATCAAATTTGCTGTTGGTCCGGATATTGGTTTAGGCCAGGATTATCAAATGCCTCCATTGGAAGATTTAGAAAGAATGTTTGACCCACTGCCTGAGTTCATGGATGCCATTTACTGGGAACCAGAAAATGAAGTCATAAGTGACAACACTGATTCTGAGTATAATGTTGCAGAGGAATGCACCAGTGAGGAGGAGCAGGGTAGTTTGTGCTTCAGCTCTCCCAGCGATCCCAATTGTAGTACAGGGGACACTGATGCTGAACACAGTAAAAAGGATAGCATTCGCAGGTCAAGGAGGAGAAAACACAAGACTGAAGTAAGTAGTGGTTTGTCTATATCTCTCTTTTCTTGTTTCTCTATAAATACAAAATACTGAAGTTGTTGGTTTTCAGGCTGAACTAATGACATCTTCTGGGAGGCGATTGAAGAAACGAAACATGGATGAGCGTGATGGCTCATTATCTGGAAGTAATGGAGGTAAGAAACTGAAAGGTGTTCAGAAAGTCTCTAAGAGGAAGTCTTCCAAAGCAAAGTCATCAAGACCTCAGCGTGTTGCTGCCCGCAATGCTCGAAACATGCTTTCCAAAATTACTGGAACATCTACAGATGAAGATGATGATGATTCAGAAGACGATACATCCAACTGTGAGTCAGGGCTTCAAGATTTGACCGTCCAAAACAACAGAGGAGATGGATACTTGCAGAATGCACAAGAAAAATGTACGAAGGAAGATAAACTTGTTTTGGTTGAGGATATGGCCAAGCCTCCTGAACTCCCTGAATCTCAATCAGTTTTGGGAAATAGGAAAAAAATAGTCTTGAAGTTCTCATTACGTGACTCCAAGAAGCCTGTGTCTCCAGAAGAGAGCAGACTCAATGGTGAAAATCATATTGATTTTGTTAACCTATCTTCTGGACCTATTGAAGAAAATAACATCAAGATAAGCTCTGAAGATCCAGGGGCATCTTCTTCGAATGTGTCTGGCTTTGGACTGTCTCAATACCACACTAGAGGTGATCTTACTGGTGCTTCCACAGCTTCAAGCAATGAAATTTGTAATGAGGGAGACAAAAATTGGTCCAGATCTGATAAACACAGTTGTTGTGACCCAGTAGATATAAGTGAAGTTTTTGGTACAAACCATTCTCAGGAGTTGAAAGTGGACCCTCCACCAAAGATAACAAGGTTAAAAATAAAAACAAAAGCAATTTCGAAGGATTCAAGCAGTCCCTCTAAATTGAAATATTCGAGAACAGGTGGTGACTTAACTAGCAATGGAGGTGATGTAATGTCTGAAACTCCCTCTTATCTGGGACAGGATAAAATATCAGGAGTACCAGAGAGGGGTGGAGAAAGTTTGGGCAGATCAATTTCTCTGCATGGTGTAAACAAAAGGGAAAAGACACACAAGGCTAGATCTGATTTAAAAGGTTTTGATAGTGTTATAAAAGAAAATTCCTCACCAGCAAATGACCATTGTGATTCTGGAACTGATCTCTCTGAAGCTGAAAATGGTGATGCAATACGTAGAACAAGATCCATGAAGATGAAGGCAACCCAGCGGGAACCAAGTGCTCAAAATCATAACCTTGGGGTGAAAATGGGCCATGAATTGGTTGGGATGTCAAAGAATGCTGCAGGTGATGAGTTCCTATCTGAAGAGTGGGTGTCAAGTTCGAAAACAGCAGTTAGACCAAGGTCGGCTAAAAACAAGAGAGGAAAGTATTCTGATAATGATACGAGATTTATTAGAAGAGAATCAAATCAACCCATAAGAAAATTATCATGGTTAAGCTTGTCAAAGCATGAGGATGGATACCGTTATATCCCCCAGTTGGGCGACGAAGTTGTTTATTTGAGACAGGTATTCTCTCTATTTTCTTGATTTATGGCATTTGTGTCTTTGAATCCTGAGTTCTGTGCTTCTCTCGAAGTAAATTCTATTTTAATGAATTATCAATGGTTTTGTTATTCCCAGGGCCACCAAGAGTATATTGATTTATATAGTCTACGAGAAAAAGGTCCTTGGAGTTTAATCAAGGGACGCCTAAGTGCAGTGGAAATTTGCAAGGTAGAAGACCTTGATTATGCCATAGTTCCTGGTTCGGGGGATAGCTGCTGTAAAATCACACTTGGATTTGTAGATCCTTCATCTGTTGCTTTTGGCAAAGCATTCAAGCTGACCCTGCCTGAACTGATTGATTTTCCTGATTTTATTGTTGAAAAAACACGATATGATGCTTCCATCAATAGAGATTGGAATACCAGGGATAGATGTGAGGTGTGGTGGAGGAATGAGAATGGGGAAGGTGGTGAATGGTGGGAAGGGGATATTGTTTCTGTGCAGGCAAAATCTGTTGACTTTCCGGATAGTCCTTGGGAGAGATATGAAGTCATATACACGTCTGATCCAACTTTACACAAACACAGTCCATGGGAATTGCATGATCTTGGCATTCCATGGGAGCACCCCCATATAGATTTTGATATAACAAATAGACTACTATCTTTGTTCAATAAATTAGAGCTATCAGCAAAGAAAAATCAGGTAGAGAAGTTTTCATCTGAAAATCCGTTCTATCTGAATTTTTGAACATGGAAAGTGTTTTCTCATGGTTTTGATGGTTCTACTCTAAATCTTGCAGGATTCTTACGGAATTCAAAAATTGAATGAGGCTTCTCATAAGTGGGATTTCTTTAACAGGTATATGTTATGAAGCTTCCTCTTTGTTTTGTTATCTGTCACCCCTCTGGCCTAGGAGGGTCATTACTCTATTTATTTTGCGAACAATTTTTTTTTCTCCTGTCGTGATGTACTACTACAAAGAAACCAGCTTGTATTCAGAGTTGTTGAAAAAGGTTCAAATGTAATTAGATATTAGTCTGTGGAAATGTCGCTTCCTGCCATCTACTGGTAACCACTCAATCAGCCTCTGGAAACAACAGATTATGAAGTTAGTGTGTGCTTTTATGTTCCACGATATAACTTAAAGATTCTAATAAACCTTACAATTGATGGGTTGTGCAAATGCAGTGCTACATCCCTTTAGAAAGGATATGCAGTTTATGCAGGCATCTATAGATAATGTAGTGCTCTGTATTCACTTGTCGATACAATTTGCTATTTAGAGCTGCATTTGCTGGTGTGGATGTAGAAATTCTTCAACTGATCTTTGGTTTTGTGGGAGTTTTGCAGATTTTCAGTACCTCTGTGTCCTGAAATTATCCGGTCGAGGTTAGAAAGCAACTATTATCGGAGCTTAGAAGCGGTGAAGCATGACATACAGGTGATGATGAAAAATGCCCAAGATTTTTTTGAGTTAAGCGCTGAGCTATCACACAAAATGAAGCGCCTCTCTGAATGGTTTACAAGGAAATTATCGAAGATGTTGGAAGTCCAATAATTTTTCCCTTTGTTTTTATAGTTTTTTAAGCTTTCCTTCCTCATCTGTCCAATTTTTGTAAAATGAATCCTACAAACTTTAGGATGCTAGAATGCCCTATGAAAATAGCTGTTGCAATCATTTTTTTGACAGAATGGGAGGGGAAATGGATACGGTGAGAGTTTCCCTTAATGTACAGGTCACTATAGCTTCCATGGCATTGCATTTCATAGAAAAAAAAAGAAATGAAAATGATATTTAGTCGGATTCTTGGATGACCTCTTAACGAGTTAACTGGGTCGATTCTGAACGAGTGGCTGGGTTCAATACTGGAATTTGTGTGTGAACAAACCTGAATAGACTTTTTTATCTGGCGGTGCATCAAAGTCAGAAGAACGTGGTTTAAATATTGTTTGCTAAAAATCTGAATTTTAAATTTTTACTAATACTATGTTTCCTTCAGATTCCATCTATTTTGTTCTCACATGACCATAAGATTGACACGTGACATGATTGTCAAATACACACAAACTAGTTGAGTGCTTGCACTTTTCTTTTTAGTGTCGTGTACCTTTCTCTTTTTATATTTAAATGTCTAAACTTTCAGAATTTATAAATCGAGTGTTTTTGTAATTCATTAGTCAGTAGTTGATGTTTCCATCAATTGACATCTTCATACGGGATAAAAATTTGAAAAAAATAATAATTAATTTTTTAACTTGCCAAAATAAAGGTAAGAGATATATTTAATCATGGAAAAAGTGGAGGAAATTGAATGTGTCTAAAATCTTTTTTTTTAAGGCATGTTAATTTTTTTTGTTTTTTTTTAATTTGAATAATTTATATATATATATATATATATTATTTTGTTGTTTTAATTTTTTATTTATATTTTTTCGAGTCTTATGAAAATTACAAAGATAGCATTCAATATTATAAATATTAATCAAATTATTTTTTTATATAAAAAGAAAAAAATACATTTTGCACATAATAGTTTGGTTCCTGTTACAATTACCTGTTCTAATTTGAAAAACTATCAATTACACCCTGGTTAAACATAAATTTTTAAATTTAATAAAATAATTAAATTATCCTTGTATATATTATTTAGTCTCTTCCTTCTTACCTTCTCTCCTTTCTTATCTCTCTCTCTCTCTCTCTCCATCTCTTCTTTCCCTCTGGACATTAACAATCATTAATCAAAACTCATGCTCAATTTTGGAAAACTCAATAATTATTTCTCCTAATTTTGCCAAAATTTGTCGAAAGTTTGGGACTTTGAAATTAAGTTGGTGTTTTGGTGAATTGAGACTTTGAAATTCAGCAAGTGAATGGTGCATTCCTGAATTTCCTTGGTTTCAGCGGGACTACTGGTGTTTGGAGAATCAAAGCCCTTGGAAGATTCTGATAGATGCCTTGAAAGGACAACCATGGAGAACATGAATATAGCTATCCCTGCACTCTTGTGCTCTCATCGGTCTAAATCCATTACTTCTATTGCATTGGTATTTGCAGTCTGGCAGGATCATGATGAACAAATACAGAGCTGTTTTCAAGATCATCCCGTTTCATTTTGAAGCATTCTAAAATTCCAACACAATCTTGACAACAAGAAAACAAGCGCATGCTTTCCTTTCTCAGGAATTTGGAGCAAGCCCTGACAACATGAATCGCACATGCAACCTCTTAGGTACTCTATGAAGTTCCTGGGTGGCTAGATTTGATTTTATAGCATTTGTATTTATGAGAATTATGGAAGTAGCGTCGATTTTATATTGCACATAAAGTGTTTGATTTAGTCTTTTTTTGCCAAGTTGTAATATTAATTTGATAACAAAGTTATAATATTAATATTGATGATATTATTTTTTATTTTTACGTTATTAAATAAAAAATAATGATAATAAGGGTAATTTTTCCTTAAAAAAATATGGCTTTTTCTAAAAGTATAAATATTTAAATAAAGAAACAAAAATAAAAACAATTAGCTAGAAACAAACTAAAATGTTCATGAACACTTGGAAAACATGTCATCATGTCATGTGTATCTAGGGTTTATGTTAGCTTAAAGTAGACGGAACTCAACGAAACACTTGATTATAAAATATTTGAAAGTTAATGAACTCGAATAGAAAAAATAAAAGTAGAGATACTCAAATAGAAAAAAATAAAAATTCATAAACTGAAAATGTTATTAAGCCAACTAATTTATCTTGCTTTTCCTTCCTTTCCATGGTAGAACCTCTCTTTTCCTCACAAAATCTCTTTACCTGGCTTGCAGGGTGTCCAGTGGGCCGTGGAGAATAGTCGTGGTGCGCGTAAGCTGGTCTGGACACCCCACGTAAATCAAAAAAAAAAAAAAAAAAAAATCTGTCTACCTTACTCTAGGGACGAAACCGACATACTTAGCATAAGTTGAGGGGCTGAACTTGTCATCCCCCCCCCCAAAAAAAAGAAAAAAATAAAAAAGGCGTTGCCTTTAATAGCCATCGAGAAATAATTATCAAGCGTCAAACCCTAAAGCCCAGTATTGAATTCCCTGCCTCCTTCGCTTTCTATAATCTATAGTGTAGCGTATCTCTGCTACCACCAGCAGCCGCAGCAGCAATGGCAGGCGGTAAGATAAGAAAAGAGAAGTCATCATCACGGGGGGCACCTTCCTCAAATCACTACCAAGGAGGCATATCCTTCCACAAATCCAAAGGACAACACATCCTCAAGAACCCTCTACTTGTTGACTCCATAGTCCAAAAATCAGGCATCAAGAGCACCGACGTTGTTCTTGAGATTGGTCCTGGTACTGGAAATCTCACCAAGAAACTTCTCGAAGCTGGCAAAATGGTTGTTGCTATTGAGCTCGACCCTCGCATGGTTCTCGAGCTTCAACGCCGCTTTCAAGGCACCCCTTTCTCAAATCGCTTAAAGGTATCATTATCATTGTTAATTTGGCAAGTTGTTTATCTCTTACGAAAAACTAATCACTCGGCATTCACAGGTGATCCAGGGTGATGTGCTAAAGACAGACCTTCCTTATTTCGATATATGTGTGGCAAATATCCCTTATCAGATATCCTCACCCCTCACGTTCAAATTATTGAATCATCAACCTTCCTTCAGGTGTGCCATCATTATGTTTCAGAGAGAATTTGCTATGAGACTTGTTGCTCAGCCAGGTGATACCTTATACTGTCGTCTTTCTGTTAATACCCAACTCTATGCTAGAGTCTCCCATCTTCTCAAAGTTGGGAAGAACAATTTCAGGCCTCCACCCAAGGTGGATTCCTCTGTTGTTCGAATTGAGCCTAGGAAACCACGTCCCCAGGTGAATCCTAAGGAATGGGATGGATTCATAAGGATTTGTTTCATTCGAAAGAACAAGACACTTGGTTCTATTTTTAGGATAAAAAATGTCCTCTCCATGCTTGAAAAGAACTACAAGACCCTTCAGGCGCTGCAGCAATTGCAAAATGGTTCCTCGGGGAGTACTAATGCTGAGATGGACATTTTGGGACTGGGAGATTCTAAGGAGGATCGAAGCATGGACATGGATGATGGAACGGATGACGAAATGGAGGTGGAGGATGGTGATGCAGACGGTGAGGCCTCTGAATTCAAGCAAAAGGTTTTGGCTGTGTTGAAAGAGAGAGATTATTCTGAAAAGAGGTCATCCAAACTCTCGCAAGAGGAGTTCTTACACTTGCTCTCTCAGTTCAATATGGCTGGCATACACTTCTCCTGATTGGAGTTTCAGATGTTACTCCTTTTCATTTGAAGTTTAACCCAATTTTGTTTGCTGTTTGCTTGGCTACAACAAATCTTATTTATGGTGTTCTTTCAAATGGTTGAGTTTGAGCATTGATTTCAGGATGTAAATAGTCCTCTGTAGTAGGAGGTTAATTTTTGTCTCACATGCTATGTTCCCCTTATCTTCCACTATACCCTCTTGTTGAAACACTCCTAATTAACAATTTCAAAATTTCTTTCTTTTCCGAAGCTTAACTAGCACAAAATTTGCTGCACAGCTTTCAACTTGCGAATTATAGTATCTTATTATGTCAATACTTAATGTAGTATGCTATACTGTTTATTGTTGATGTCAAGGTTTTTATTCGGGAGACTAACTGAGAGAGCTCGGATTAGACACTGTAGTGCTCGAAAGCAAAGCTTCAAAGGGTAGCAATCCTGCACTCCAAGAAGCAAAGCAAAGTGTCCCTGTAGAGTGTTAGTGAGTGTCGAGATTTATGTTTGCTTTGATAATTTGATATCCAGGCCCGTTACAATTGGGGTGATTACTTGTTTTGGAGAGTTCAGGTTCAGGACCTCACCTTGAACATGATGATGATGCCTTCCATTTCCAGGGAGATACGAACCTGACATGACAAATCCAAGAATCGTGGGAAAAAATGATACAGTGTAGCGAAGCACGCTGAATGTGGCCTTTTCTCTCCCAAAGAGGAACTCCATTAATGTTATGCTCTTTGAAATCTTGATGAAAACACAGTATGGAACTTTATTGCGTTAAATACCGCCTGCTTGGAAACGCTGGTTAATCCATGTTTTGGATTGTTTTGATATATTAATTTCAAAAATAACTTTTTAAAAAATAAAAAATATCATTTTAATGTATTTCAACATGAAAAATACTTTAAAATTCAACCACAATCATAATCTCAAATAGACCCTAAATCTTTAAAATCTCTTATTTTAATAATGGTTTTCGGAACCTCAAACCTACAAGGAAAAGCTAGATCAAAATAATGGTAGAACAAGGAACTCAGAGACAGTACAACAGCAGAAACTAATGGGAGTACAAGGAACTCAGACAGACCGCCTAATCATAGGACAACAGTAGAAACTTGAAAGAAGTGATGTTCACAGAAAACGTCCATAACAGGAATCACAAAGGCAGCTAAAGACCAACAGCAACGGAAATTAAAAGAACGTCGAAAACAAAATCCCTTCAAACATCCGCACTCGACCACTACAATCACACTTGCACCCGCGGTGCTTACATTATGAGAAACTCACCATACCTGGCGCACATGACTTTCATCAAATGATTCATATGGGACTTCTCTCGTGGAAATGTTAGAAGAAGCTTTCAGAGAAAGACAGATGCTTTTAATTATTTTTTTGATAATTTCCTAAAGGAAAGTTCCTTTCCTCGGGGCAAATCAGATTCAATATTGTTAAGAGAAATCCCAGAAGTCTTGAGTGATGATAAGGGAGGGCAATAAGAATAACACCATTGGCTTAGTAACTCAAGAATGAAGAGTAAAAAATAACCACACTAGAATTATAACTCCAAATCAAAGCATGGAGGCAAGGCTGGTGGAGGCCTGAAATAAAATCGTCAAAAACACTGGCATCTGATCACACCGGACATTAGAGTCAACAATCTCAGACGAAAGCACTCAATCAAACAAAGCATTGGCCCTTAATCATACCGGAAAGCAGTGCGGATCAAGTGAAATGTTGTCAAGCCAATAACAAAACAGAGTAGACCAGTTGATGATCTCCGAGTTTAGCATCATGAAGCACCTCCGGAGGAACAGCAACTAAATACGTTGCTAGTAAATATATCAAACTCACCAATGAATATCTCAATGCTGCATAAAGGACTCAATCCAAAATATCTCATCCAGGCAAGCCAGTGAGTATACTTTGCAGAAGTAATCAAGCATAGTTCAGAAAATGAGGTCCTCTGTTTAACGGTACAACTGATAATAATTAGACCACACAAAACCAATAACCAGCAGTTGCTACATGAGCATACTGGTTCAAATTCACCCCGCTGATTCCTTTGTAAGAACCACAGAAATAATTTATCAGATCCAATACTTGATCCTTATCAAGCAAACCAAGTAACGTCACAAATCAATCCTAGAGATCAATCGAAATTAATATCGAAACAAGAGGGTAACAGAATTTGCATTCAACACCAAACGCCCAACTCAAATTTTGAAGCACTTCTGGAGCAAATTAGAACTGCTTAAAACAAAGTTTAGTGGAAAAGTAACAGCCCTGGCCTGTCGGTATATGTCTTTGTTACTCTGTTCAGCCTAAAATTAAATTCCACAAAGTTGTCAGATCAACAAACTAATCTCAGTTAAAAGGTAAGGCAAAAAAATGTCATAAATATTAGTTTGGCTAGCCCTAAAAATATAGTCTTCTCTTTGTTGTTTTTTTTTTTTTTTTTTTTTGATTTACGTGGGGTGTCCGGGCCAGCTTACGCGTACCACGACTATTCCCCACGGCCCACTGGACATCCTGCAAGCCCAGGAGCAGGTAAGGCACCGCGGGGGTGACAGGCGTGCACATAGAGGGTCGAACCCGGGACGGGGACGGAACAAGTCACACGGTTGACCACAGCAGCTAGACCCTCAAGTGCACAGCAAATATTTTCTCGATTAG
>Ga0307510_10003553_pt1 | contig 18193 bp, 12 predicted proteins | sample 12_EM_MG_FD_207224 | JGI IMG/M metagenome (GOLD analysis project Ga0307510, IMG submission 207224) | Populus trichocarpa ectomycorrhiza microbial communities from riparian zone in the Pacific Northwest, United States - 12_EM | ecosystem: Host-associated > Plants > Roots > Unclassified | place...
GTCCGAGTCAGCTGAAGTAGATAGAACTGGGAGCCCGCGCGTTCCTTCAGCTTGAATATTCAGTAGGCAGACAAGGACTGCGAATCCTAACAGGGCCACTGCAACCGCCTGTGTTATTGGACGCCACTGGCACAACGATTATGATACTCAGATGTTAATGAAAGGACCTCGATATCTAAAGAGTCCGGCGCAAACTTAGAACCCTGGGAACACACACATGTCAATATTGGAAAATCTTGAAGCCACAGATCGTACTGGTGTAGCCTGTCAACGAGTACTGGGGACGCTGCCACTCCTCGCATCGTGCCCAACGCTGCTATGGCCAATGGCCCAATGGCATACCTCGCTCGAGCTGGTACCGAGATGCCGCGTGTCAATAGGGCGGGTTGACGTGGCTCGCCATTCGGATCCCGGGCCAGACGCGCATTATAGCCGCTTTTTCTCACTGCTGATGTAGTAGAAGTTTGATTTTGATCCACTATCGTACGGGATGTTTGCTCGAAGACTTGATGGACGACCAACCACAAGCCGAACTATACTTCTTATGGCAAAGTAAACAGACCCCGATAACGCCCCCAGCTGAATGCCGTCAATGCGTTGGGCCTGGGAGCTGTGCAACGTGATCAGACATTCCGTACTTGAAGTTGAAAAAAGCTTTCCGAATCCCATTGGTGTAGCCTGCCCGGCAATCTGCTACCGAAAACGTGAATTTGCACTAGCGGATGATGTTGTTCGTGAGAAGAAATAATCAACGGTAGCCGTGGAAAATATGTACTTCATTTGTCAGCGGCGAAATGGATAGCTGTGTTGCTGCATAGTAGTACCTGTCATGCACACCTGGTTATAATTTTGCAGCTCCTATGGTGGGTATTTTCCATGAAAAAGTATCAACCCCGCTCGCTAATTCTCCGGGCCCATGCGTCGAGGGAATTCACCAGCCCCATCGCTGAAGTAACGAAATCTCGTATAGCCACCCTCGAAAAAAGCGTGTCCGTTGTCAGATGTCTCTACTACCTGCGAGCCTCGCCCAGGCACTGCTTCCCGCCCCTGGGTGGTCGCTTCCGATAGGAGGCTCATCAACTGCAAAGCATCGTACACATTGCCAGACCCGAGAGGAATTGATTGAACGACGTCAAGGTACAGTCAGTTCCGTGCGGCAATCACAGCGCTACTTACTGATGCGATGTTGGCTAAGGGACGATCAACGTGCTCCCTGACGATGTCCTTCTAGAAATGGCCACTTTCTATATAGACGAAGATCGTGACTTGGATGGGTGGCAGAAGCTGGTCCACGTATGCCGAAGATGGCGCAATGTCGTGTTTGCATCACCGCATCGCCTGAACCTGCAACTTCTGTGCACAAACAAAAGGCCAGTGAAGAAGATGTTGGACATCTGGCCAGCCTTGCCCATTGTTGTTTCGGGCGGGTACGACGCGGTGGATGGCATAAAAAACACCATAGCTGCGCTCGAGCACAACGACCGCATACGTAAAATTGACTTCGAGAATGTTTCAGATCAGCTATTGGAAGGATTCGCAGCAGTGCCACCACACCCATTCCCTGTACTGACATTTCTGCGGCTCGAGTCAAGCTATGAGTCGCTGCCAGTCCTTCCCGAATCATTCTTGGGTGCATCTGTCCCACATCTACAATACCTCTTATTTGTTGGCATTGCATTCCCCGCGTTGCCAAAACTACTCTTGTCTGCCCATCACCTTGTCACACTCCGCCTTTGGGACATTCCGCATTCTGGATACATATCGCCCGAGACGATGGTCACTTGCCTGTCTGTGATGTCCAGCGTCACCACACTTCACCTTCGATTCCGTTCCCCCCGATCTTGCCCCAATCGAGCAAGGCGACGTCCACCTCCTCTCACACGCGTTATGCTTCCCGCTCTTACCACGCTGTCTTTTAAAGGGGTCAGCGAGTACTTGGAAGGCCTTGTCTCCCAGATTGATGCCCCTCTACTCCACAAGGTTGATATAGTCTTCTTCAACCAGCTTGTTTTCGACATTCCACAACTTTACCAGTTCATTGATCGCCTAGGGAAGTTCGAGGTGCCCACTCAAGCAGATATAGTATTTTTCGAAGATTCCGTTCTCCTCACACTTCCCGACTCGCAGTCTGCATGGACCGGTAAACAAACGAGACTCGCGTTGGAAATCTCAAGCGGAGAGCCAGATTGGCAGACGTCGTCTCTGGCGCAGATCTGTGGCCCATCTTTCCCTCCCATCTACACCTTGGAGCGTCTCAACGTCCTGGAGAAAAAGGATTGGCCACCATATTGGCCCGATGACATGGAGAGCACCCAATGGTTGGAACTTTTGCAGCCCTTTACCGCCGTGAGGGAGCTGCACCTGCCAGAGACTGTTGCACAACGTGTCGCACTTGTCCTGAAAGGACTCCCCCTGGAAGGTGTGAGAGGAGTGTTGCCAACGCTCCGAAGTATTTTCATAAGGGGACCCAGTGGCAAGCTACCGCGATCTGTTAAGGAAGCCATGAATCAGTTCGTTACCGCGCGACAACTTTCTAGTCACCCTGTAACTGTCCATTATCAGGAATGAGAATGATTCCTTGCGATCGGCTTCTCGAGTCATACACTGACTGCGTGCCGTTATCACTTATTGTTTCGTTCCACGAGACAGCAGTTGCCGCGCTGTTGCCACCATCACCGTGATCTAGATGATGACTTAGACCCAGCACTCTTGTGGACTGTGGCGCCCGGTACAAGGGGCATTCACCCCCACAATTCTGTGGGTAGGGCATTTCGCTAAACTCAGCTTATCACAGCAATCTTCGCGTCCGACTAGCGTGTGGCGTATCTTTTCTCCCACAAATTTATGTCCAATCAACACCTTAATTGCCAGAAATGATGGCACAGTGCTCGGAACAGCCTGGGCCCGAGTCCTGAGCACCGCAGCCACCGCCATAACTACTACAGTGGTAAAACCGCTCCGGTTCGGTTCGTCAGTTCGCACGACTTTGCTTGTACCGAGTACCCACTGTAGGGCTGCACTGCACTGCGCTAATAGAGCAGTCCCAGTATTCGGATCCGCTCGCGGATCGGGATCAATATAGGAGTCCGAGGTGACTTAAATTGGCAGATATGGGCCTGACTGGAGTGGGGTGGCTTACGCCATATGCCATATTAATATCGTTACTTGTAGTTGTAGTAAATATGGAAGGAGTCATGGAATCCCAATACCTCACGTATTCGTCCTAGTTCTGCAGGAAAGAGAAGGTCCAAATACTTGCAAATTGACCCTAGTTGTGTTTCTGGTCCCTATCACACACACTCAACGCGAACGCGAATATCGAGTAGCATATTCCCACGGACGAGTACCGTGTTAAATGTTCTCTTTTTTGGTAACAAATGGACAAAAGCCATCAGTAATCAAATGCGAAATGCGAGACAAGGAAACATCGACTTTGACAACAATGCAGCGGGCAAAAAAAATATAATACTCTGTAGAAGAAAAAAAATAGATGAGATAGGGAGATAATGACGTATAAGATCAGTGGATAGAGGTGTGAGTTGGTCGTTGAGATGGGATGGGTGGGTCCGTAAGCACCGCGACGAGAAATGACGACGACGGCCCGGAAATCCCAGACGTAGAGCCTGCAAGTAAGCGAAGAGCTATGATGGGGCGAACTACGGAGACGAAATGGGGGTGAGGTAGTGGAGGGGATGTAAACTACAGACCACATCGACAAAAGTACAAGTGAGGGTAGAAGAAAGCGCAACGCAGAAAGAATGAGACAGACAAACAGACAACCGGACTAGGACCATGCGATGGATATCCCATGTGCTCCAAGTTCCGTGGAGCGAACAAGAAGCCCTCATCTAAGATCCAAGAAAGGGATGACACCAGTGCATGTGAGTGCGTGAGGTACGGATATCAGTGGGAGGAGAGGGAGAGAGGGAAGGAAAGCATATGAGAGCGAGGAGATAACGACGAAAGCTGCAGATTGGCGGAAATGATAAGATGTGACGATGGTATACACATGATATGAGAGATGATGGTCATGACGATTGGAGGGGTTGTCGTCGTAGTGAGGTGTGAGCCAAATCAGAGAGAGAATCGACAAGACAATTGTGCAGGGAGCCTTACGCCACTACCTGATTCGGAGACGGAGTACAACTGGGAATGGGAGAGGCGAGTCGCGAAACGGCTACGGGAATCGCCCAACTACCTCCAACACGACGCGCACTGGCATTGGCTGCACCACGTGGTGGCACGTAGGGCTGCTTTACAACAGGAGGGGGAGTTTGTTCGGTGGAAGCGGGCGATGGCATGGTGACATAGAACGACGGCGTGGGACTCGCGATAGACACAGAGTGGAAACTAGGGGGCGCCGAGCTATTCTGCGGGATGGAGAGGGCGACATTAATGCTCTGGTCGCCCACGCGTGCTTCCGTGGTGAACACGTCATCATTAGCTTCTTGGGAAGCGGCAAGTCCAAAATCCTTAACGAAATCGTCAAAGTTGAAATCTTGTGTAGGGTCGATGGACGTCGAATCGGATGACGATAATGGCGAAGTAGTATCCTGGGGTTGTGATTGTGCTAGTGAATTTATACTTGCCAAGAGCTGCTCGACCGTGGGGGATGACATCAACGCCTCCGAGTGATCTCCAAGTATATGAATCGGATTGTCAAATGTGGACGACTCGCACATCGATGAAGGATATATCCCCATATCAACATCAATACTGCCAGGAGGTGGCGCAATGAGAGTTTCGTTTACGAAATCGTGTAGAGGGAAGTCGCCAGAGAGTTTGCTGGTAAAGAACCCTGCGAGGGGTGACTCATTCCTGGTGTCATGCAGTGAAAAAGGATCGAAGCTAGGCATTGTGAAGTGAAGGTTGCCGGTCTGTGAACAACGTTAGGAATACGAGAGGGATGTAAGTGGGTGCTAAGACATGCCTGGAGTTGTACTTGGGTTGATTGAGCAAGGGTCTGCGGCCAGTCAGGAAATGAGATTTCTTCAGGAGGGCTTGGGAATGTTGCGGGAGAATCCAACAATGAAGGCTGCCAGCCCTTGGGGGGCGAAGGCCGGGGCGAGTTGAGCGTAAGGCGAGGTGGCACCAGGGGTAATGATGTTACGACTGGTACGGTGACCTTGAGATGGGGTATTTCACGCGATGACGGTATTTGCGAGTCGATTGGTGGGAGTTGAGGGTCGATAGACGCGTCGGGTGTCACACGCGCCGAGCCGTGGCGCGGCACCACACCAACACACGGTTGGAAGGGAGGCGTCGAGGACGATGGCGATGACGCAGATGAGCTAGGTGGAGAAGCCGATGGAGTATTGGGAAAGATATGTTTGATGGAGAGGGGGACGGATGCCTTGAAGGCGGGCGCGGTGGAAGGGGGCGGGTACGGCGCGACACGCACGCGCACCCGACGGCCGGCGCGCTCCTGCTCCTTCGCCTGCCGCTTTTCCTCACGAATGCGATCCTTGTCTGCTCTCTTCATGGGCGCGAAGCGGTAATTCGGGTACAGACGCGCGTGCTCCGCCTTGGCCATCTCCGCGCGCTGCTCGTACAGTGCGCGTACCTCCTCCGCCTCGTTCCGCCATTGCGCCGAGATGATCTTCGAGACTTCAGCCTGGGTTGGCTTTGGATGGCCAAGAGGAGGTGGGGGTAGTTCTTGGAGCTTGTCTGAGCGGTAGAGGATCCAGGCGTTGGGTGGCCTGGGGGGTTGGGCGCCAGCGCCTGCTTTGTTCCGCACAATACCTGACATGATGGTGTCTTGGGACGTAAGGTTCAATGGGGACGGGACGGGTGTGGGTGCTGATGACGGAGGTAATGGTATCGGACTGAGAGGGAAGGTTATTGTTGGAAGAGAAGGAACAGTGAGTGAACCTGGATCCATTTTTGTACGGTCAAGAGGATGGTGGACGGACACGGTTTCACGCCTTGTTCGGCACGTACGGCGTCCACAAGTAAATCCCTGTAGAAGGTAGCCACAGGAGGGGGGAAAGGACACACTCGTGTGCAAGGGTGAGAGAAGGAAAAAGAGGGAAGAAAATAGGTTGGTGGTCAATGAGGACCCATCGAAGAAGAGAGTCAAAGGGCGATTTTACTCAAACGGGCAATTGGACCGTCCGACGCCACAGATTTCACTTTTCGACAATGGACAATAGACTTGCCGACGTTCTGGCTCACCACCAAATCCCGTCCTTCGAGATCCTACTCCTCTACCACAATATTCCTGTTTTTTTCTCCCATATCGCCATGACTCAGTCTGAGCGATCAAAGAATGAGTATATATTCCACAAGATGGCTGGGCTCATTTATCGTGAGCATACCACGCTAGTCATCCATATCGCCTCGGCCGTATCCAACTCTTTATTCCCCGCTTGTTCCTGATCATGGCTTCCTCTCCCAAACGGCAAGCGTGCATCTACATGCGTCTACATGGATCCATAGCCATAAACACATCTACAGAGACCGTGTCTAAATCTTTGTAACAATAACAACCCGTGTCCACAGTCGAGCCACCGCCGCGCTCTATCGCCGTCCACCTCGCGCGACTTGAGAAGGACTGAGACATTCGGACCCTCGCGCCTTGCCCCTCCGATTTTTTCTCCAAGTCAAGGTTGGCCTCCCTACCAGTGAGTGACTCGGATGTGAACAATGATGGTCTCCATACGTTTCGTTTTCAAATAAAATTGTGTTTCAGCGAGCGAGCGGGTTCTCCGCTTTTCCCATGCCACCTCAACTTCTGTCAGATCTTGCGCACGTTGTTGCGAAGGGGAATGAAACCTAAATGCCTCGCTGTCCTAATTGTTCGAGCTTTTTGGCTTAACGCGATATCGTGCACGCGCGTAATTGAATGTTAGGCGCCCGCGTCATGAATCGAAGGGACCGTCACCTCCGGACCGCGGATACGATTAACTTGTAACTTGTAACGCTCCATTGTTTGTGACTCGCTGCCTGGCCATGTGTGCATGCAGGACGGCATGGATTATGGAATGGTGATGTGGCCACCGTTCTCGCTGTGATATGACTTGAAACCGCCTGCCCCGTGCTTGCTCTCACCTCCGTCTGAGATCACCTCGGCCCCATCCGAATGATCTATCTATTCATTTGGATAATAGTAATAGAAAGACAATTTGTATGTATGTGAATACTGTGGTATGCGTGGATAAATATGTATGTTGCACAAAAGTAAACCAAAACACCGTCCCCTTCAGTTGCAAGCTTGACGCTTGAAGGGGCCACGCAGACGTGGATCGTCAGCAGCAGGGAATTACAACAAGGGACCGAAGTTCGCGCCGCACGACATTCCAAAACAACCGCATCACATCCGAAGCAACGCCTTGCGCGCCTCTTCCCCTGCCTTCCGCACCACGGACGATGGCCGCGCTACGGTACCCGTCGCAGACATACCCTTTGCGCCTATGGGGTCCCCCGCGGCCTTGGCGCTATTCGCCGCGGCGGCCACACGCAAAAGGTTGGCACCGCTCGGCCGCTTCACGCGCGCGATTGTTCCGCTGCCGCGCCTCGGCATCTTCTCCATCTCCATCTCCATCCCTATCGCTCCTCGCTCCCGCTCGACCCGACGTAGGAACGGGCTCGGCAGGTTCTCCTCATCATGTAGGTCGTATATCGGTAGCCGTGGAGGCCGCGTGGAGGGGATAGTGTCGTTAGAAGAATCAATTTGGGTGCTGTCAGATGAAGACGAAGATGACGAAGATGACGACGACGATGACGACGATGACGACGAGGAAGACCCGGCACTTGTGGTCGTTGTCGTTGGGTTCTCCGGCTGTGTGGTCTCTATCGCTGGCACTTCGACTCGCTTCACCTGCGATCGAGAGGATACAGATGGTCGGCGGAGGCGACTGGTCCGCTGAGGAGGCGGTGCGGGCGCCATCCGTGAAGGCACGAGAGGAGCTGGGCCTTGGGTCCGCGCTTTCATCGATGTGCTGACTGACTTGGTCTTCGAGGGGGATCTCAGAACCGAATTGGCGCGTGTCAATGTCGGCGCAGGTGCAGCAGCCTGAGTATGGGTTGCAACTGCCTCGGGCCTCTTCTTCGAGGGAGATTTCGTCGGAGTCGACATCGCCACTCCGGCATTCTGGTGGTTGTTCTCCTCATCTGCCTTGTCGAAATCGAATATCTTCGCAAATCCGAGACTGTGGCCCACTCTGGGCGAATCGACTAGGATATCCACGAGCTTCATAGGCATTGGTGTCGCAAGGGACTGGCCGGTTTCAGTGAGGACCACACCTTTCATGGCAGATACAACAGGGAACGGTGGTGGTGCCAAACAATCGGCAGGCGTCTCGAAAGCCTGCCGCGTTGGGTGTGTCGGAGAGATCATACTGGGGCGTGGCGTGCATTGTGGGTCACTAGTTAGCTGCGCGAGTGGTGCAAGGATGTTCTTGACTTCTTCAAATGGCATCTTTCCCTTTTTCTGACCTGCGCAGCATGTGAGAACCTCGACAAAGCGTCGATGATGAAACGTACCCTTCTGCTGACCTTCTTCGATAGCACGCGCTTTTTCTTCGATTTCTTCTTTCATTCGTTGAAGCTTTTCCAGCTCTGTACACCACTGCGCCTCTAGCTCTGCCCGGCATGTTGCGCGTAATGTGGCCTCATTTCTCTGCCACGCCTCGAACAGTTCTGCCTCCCGCACACGCACAGCCTCCATAATCTCTTCTTCCCGCCGCTGGAAGCCCAGCTCAACTATTTTCTCACGCTCGAGTACTGCGCTGCGCAGTTCTTCCTCACGCCTGGTAACTGCCTGCTGTACTTGACCCGCAACGGACGCAGCGAGTTTGGCAAGCTGAGCCCGAAGAGCGGCAATTTCGCTGTCCTTTTGTGAGATAGCAACATTTTGTGCCGCCTCGTGCGCGGCGAGAGCGGATTCCCGAGAAATGAGCTCTCGCTCGCGGTCAATAAGAGCTGCTTTGTGGGCTTTTATACTGTCCAACCTGCGAAGATGTCAAGAGACTTTCCCCAAGGAGCGAACCGAGGACTTACTGCTTTTGAGTCTCGAAAACTTTGTAAGCGAATTCAACCTGCTCGTGCTGCAGTAATTGAGCCGCTGATGGTCGCATCGATGGCTATTTAGGTCATCAGTATTATTAACGATACTACATAGAGCATCAGGCTTGCTTACGTTCAGGTTCAGCATTGCCTTGATTACGCTTGAGAGTGCTTGACTGTATCCACGTGGTAATGGGGGTATACGGCCATTACTGCCCAGGAATTAAACATCCTAAGCGGGGCTCGAAAGCGTGACGACGCATACCGTATGGCCATGCTTAGCTCGGAATGCGTCTTGGCTTCATGGAACGGTGGCTTGTGTGCACATAACTCATAGATAAGGCATCCTAACGACCAAATGTCAGACTTGGAGTCATATGCCTTTTCTTGCATTAGCTCTGGAGACATGTAATATGGCGTCTGTGTGGTGGGTCGTCAAAAAATGAATAAAGCTGAGAGAGGAGCTGCATACGCCAACATAGGTATTTGCGAGATTTGCTTGCGTTAATACCTTGGATAAACCAAAGTCTCCAAGTTTTACCGAGTTGTTCTCATCAAGGAACACTACGACGCAGGATACTTAACGAGAAGGGAAGCTGAAGTGATGTTGAACGCACCATTATCAGGTTTTAAATCTCTGTGTAGGATTGGAGCTCTTCGTTCCTTACTCTCCACGTCACCCGCCGAAGTCCCAGACCGGGAGTTACCATTTGGATGGTGGCAATAATGCAACGCCAACAGGATTTGCATGAAGTAGTGCCAGACGGTTTCCTCTGGTATTAGGCGGTTATGTCTTTGTGCCTGCTTGATGACGGACGACAAATCTCCACCTCCACAATACTCCATAAGGATGTACAGTATACCTGCATCGCGGTCAACATAGCGGTCGTGGTATTTGACAATGTGAGTATGGTCGAGATCCTTCAAAATGTTGCTAGCTGTGGGTCAGGACAAGCGCTTTCTTGCTACAGCATAAATAACGCAGACGAACACCTCGGCCACAACTTGCTTGCGATCGCGTTCATTCATTCGCTCAAATTCGATTTCCTTCCGAGCTAAGATCTATGACGCATTGAAAGGCTGCAGAGGCTCTACCAAAAGGAGAACTCACGATCCCATCTTGTTTCCGCCTGACTTTTCGAATGATTCCAAATGACCCATTTCCGATAATGTCGAGTGGCTCGTAGTTGTCTAGGAACGAAGATGTGATGGACATCGCTGGAGCTTTAAAAGCGAAACTTGAGACCTCCTAAAAGTTACAAGCCTATGAAGGTTGTGTTGACTGACGGTTTTTACGCGGTGTCGGAGCCCGTCTCGGTGGTTTGCTAGTTTCCTCTCTAGTAAGTCGGTCTGAATTCTGAAATGAAACGGCCGTGTTCGATAATTACCACGTGACCGTGTTCGAGTTAGATCCGATGGGCGAAGGGCGTGCACGTGATCAGTACCACGACCCTTCAAGTTGAGTTGAGGTAACTCTCGAGTCTCCGCATTCCCATCAATCAACTGATAGTCTACTGAAAACATTCCAAGTTTAGCAGAAAGTGTAATCCCAGGTCAGCATCCACACAACATCGATGTACTAAGACTCCCGGTCCCAAATTAACGCAGTTAAATGCACCGTGACTGGTCGATTATTCTTGTGCCACACACCATTCACACAATTCGGATGAGTACACGATACACACAATGAAGTACATTATACCACTGCTATACCCACACCAGATGATAGCATGCCCCTTATCCTGGTGACGTGAGGCTCGGTCTTGGGTCACGTGGCCGAACCAGGGCTTTTTGAGCCTGAGCCGGGCTCTACAGGAAACCGAATCGCCCTACATCACCGTTCCTGAAGCCGGACTCTGGCAGGAACCCGGCCAAGATCAGGAAATCCATTGGACCCGAGGACCGAAGCCTAAGCCTAATTGACATACCGAATTCATACTCGCGGATGGGAAAGCTCATATCGGACTGATAGCCTCCGAATCGATCCTACTGGAATTTGCGAGTAATCTCATGCTGTGTCCGGTACAATTTCGGATATTCTTCGCGCCCTACTGAGGATCGGTGGATGATACAACCGCGATCTTGTGCTAATGTACCACGAAGGTAACTATAACGCAGATACAACACCATCCTGAGTCGATCAAAGATCGATTACAGATCGTTGTACGAATGGCCCAATTGACTGTCTGAAGAAACGGGGTATGGGAAAGGGTGAAAGCGCGCAGATATCCCGGCTGGTTCGTTTTACTCGCAGTCACACAGCGCACTATAGGAGTCATTACCCTCGTTGTGGCCTACGCTATCCGGGTCTTCCTAGTCACCGTCCCTTCAAGCCCCTGTCATAGCTTCCATTTCATTGCAATCGTCGATTCGCTGTCTGTGGTCGGTCGAGCAACTCGTGGTGCGGCAGGCGGTCTTTGCCGCTATCGTTTTCAAGATCATCCCTTCACTCAGTGATCACGTTGAACAATGGGTAGGGTTATCTTTTGTCATATGTTTCTTCATATCAGGTGATAATATGTAGAGGAGAGCCCAACCAATGCCAAAAATGCTCAGCGGGCGTCTTCCGGTTTCAGTGAACCACTACTATTGACAGAATAACGATGTGCTGCCGTACGTACGGAATTTTGGAATTTAACTCAGAGAACTAAACATGGAACCAACCAGGTGCCAGGTGTCAGACCTTTGTTATTTTTCGACCCATTTGCGAGTTACATGAGCATGGCTGCGCACGTTAGCACTTATCACATTAAAAAAAAAAAATTGCGCAGTGAAGCGCCCGAGCGAAGGCCACCAAGAGAAGAATAGCGCCAGGAGTTCGAGGGGAACGATAAGCACGGTGTTTGAGGTCGGAACAACGGTAAGCCGTGGCCGTGAGTCCGCATAGTCGGGCCTACGATGCTACGTTTGTTCTTCGAGCGCATGGAAAGAACGCCTGTTTCCCAAACATGAGGAAGAATGTGACCTCGTAGTTGGGTCTCGCGTGATCGTGATCGTGTCGGAAAGCCGAAAGACTCGGACGCTTCACAAGCGGCTAATGCACTCCGGACTTTTTTGAGTCACCTAATACTGGGTATAGCGCATAGTGCCGGTGCCCGGCCCGCTGTGCCAGTGGTTGGCTCGTCTAGTGCGTCCTGCAGCGTGTCGGAGGTAATGTACCACATCGAGATCGAAAGAGGGAATCTAAACGAGATCTACGGTGCGATCGGGGCAGGGCAAACGGGCAGAAGATAGTTGTGAAATTATGGTGCACGGTGGTCGTTCATTGCGGTTCTGAGGACCTGTACCTCGTGGCTGTGTTTGATGTTCTTCGCACCACAATAGCTCTCAAGTCAGTTCTAGGGTTCGCACGCACTCAGACATTCTAGAAGATATTAAATCAGATTATGGCAAGTGACGATAGGCTACTAAATACATGTCCTATCACGAAGCGAGACTCCAGTGCGCCTTGTCACATGATACCGTAGTAGACTCGGAGGTGTGCAATGTATTTGACCAAGTACAGACAAGAACAATGATGAGCTAGTAGATACACTGAAGGGGGGGGGGTACGAAGGTTTACCAGGTCCAGGTAAGGGAGAAGCCGAGGGATGTAGTAACCATCAAATCCCTGCGCTTTCCTGTTGGAGACGTCCTAGATAGTAACCTGTCGAGAATGATCACGTGAGAGGGACACAGACATGATCGAAGCTAGAAGACGGACTCATCAAAGCGCACCGAGACGCATGCGCCACCATCACGGACTGGATCTGTTCCAGCGCATTACGGAGTTCCGTATCGCGTTGTTGAGGCGAAGGGGTCTGTTCGGCGTGGAAGGATCGCCGCGCGATAATCTCGTTGACGATGACGCGGCCACTGGCCGCCCAAAGCGACTGAGGACATGTCAGTGATGTCACGTTTGAAATACAAACGGCGAGCCAAGACTTGCACCAAGCATCGGACTAGTGTAGGCGTACTCCTGCACGTGAGCTGCCTGATTTGCGCGTACTATTGCCGTTGCGGCAGACAAGCACTTCGCACGGGAGCCCGTATTCTGTGACGAGAAGGTTGCGTGCAGCTGGATGGTCGCACCATCAGAGAGACAATACGCGAGGTGTACGAGCGGGGCGTTGTGACTGGAAACCCGATCGATGGGGGTAAGCTGTGATTTAAACTCGTCGATACGTTGGTCCACCGCCACGAAATCGGAATAGAATGACCCAATATTTTGGATTTCTTCCAAACTATCAATCAGCGCTATATTGTGAAATAATTGGAAAGCCGGCGCACCAGGTCTCCACGTCGCAGCCAGACGAGCTGCGCGTTCAAAGAGCGCCGCAGCCTTGCTGAGTTGCGTGAGTGGATTCTGGTTTTCCCAAGGCCACCCATTGTTCATGCCACTGAAAAAACTACGTATGGTCCCACTCGTACGCAGATTCGGGTATATCTGTCCCTGAAAATGACAGGGCGTTAACGATCCAACAAGTACAATGGGTGCTAGGGGTACGCACGCGCTCATACGTTTCCATCTCTAGTGGCCAGGGTGTGTCAATGTGCATTCCGGGTGCATCCATGTCCGAGATCACCAATGGTGGACCAAGCATAACCGCCAAGCAGCGATCCATCACAAAAACAGCCCAAAATGCGTTGATGCGCTCTCCCTCTTCTATTTGATCTCGCGGCTCCTGTAGGGTGAGGTCAATTTGATCAATAAAGCTTGTGAAGGCGGGCATGGGCTGTGCCGTCCTGATCTTGTGCAGCCCGCATGCCACGACAAGGGCCGAGGCAGAGTTTGCCTCATGGCGTGCGGCAGGGAAGTGTCCGATGCGAAAGAGGTAGAAGGTGTGTAGAATCTTTGCCTGAATTACTTGCAAAATCTGATGAGATGGTGCAGTAGGGATCGCACTTCCCAGTTGCGATGAGACGCGAGAGGCGAGAATGGCTTCATGCTGTGGGAGGTCTTTGCTCTTATTGGAAGCTATCCCCCAAAGATAGACGGCGTTGATAAGAGCCGGGATCGGACGGCCGGGGTTTCCTGGAGGGAGAGATATGGCGTGCCGAAATCGAACGTGATGAAGGAAGAAATGCAGAGAGGGGGCGTATTCGAAGAATGTATCAAGGCTGCCGCCAAGGGCGATGATGGATCAGAATGGGGATGTACCTCGGGTTACAGGTTTACTCACAGATCTTGTACAATATGGGCGGGCGGTTCATCCATCGCCATCCACGCCATCGAGGTAGAAGAGCGAGGCGCTGGGATAGCCGCGCCTATCCGATATGAATATCGATCTGATAAAAGTGCTAAAGACGTACCGACGAGGGGGCTTGAGGAAGACGAGTGTGACGGATGGGAAAACTCCGTCGAGGAAAACAGGACGGACGAGGATAGCTCCGAGGGTCCGGGAATGGGAGATTGTTGAACCTGGTAGAAGGTGGAATGAGGGTCGTGGAGCATCACCGAGGAAGGGGTACTATTGGGATGCTCTAGCTCGTGTATACGAGTTTCGAGCTGGGCGATGGTATCCTCGAGCATTTGAGTACGAGTCCGGCTTTGCCCGTCCGAGTACTCGCAGTCATCAGGCCGATTGGCTCGACTGCATGGGCCGCACACCGGGCGAATGCCATCGCATTTCTAAAAAGGGAAGAGAAACGTGTCAGAAGGGCCTCTGCAGAACGGCGAGGGTGCTGCAAACCATTTTGCGACGCCTGCCATGATGAATCCGTGTGAGAGGTATTCGCGTATGACTTGCATCAGTATGCGTGACGCACCTGCAGTTCAAGCATGCTTTGCCACGTTGGAGGGTACTGGAGGATCCTGCCCGCGGAGATTGGGTACCAGAGTCCATGTATTTTCAGAGGAATCGTTGTGGAATTCGAGGATGGCGCTGGACGGGGGTAAAGTCCATTCTTATATATCTCGCTACTATAGGTGCATGAGTAGTCATGAAACAGCCTCAACCTAACCGGCAATGCTGAAGAGCGATGTGAGTGGTACCAGCCAATCCAGGTCACGTTCTTCTACCACGGATTATGGATGGGATCGTCGATGTATCCTCCCTCCCGACCCGACATCGAGATGAACTGGGTGACAAATATCACTGCGGCAGGATTGCGGTGTCGATCTCGTGCACGGAACCATTGCGGCCGGCGTGACTCGTGAGCTCACACAATTACACTCGCATGCAAGGAACATATTCTTCCATTGAGCCGGCTATTTCATCCATTCCCAGCAAGAAATGGACACGCAGGCACATAGCAAAAGCTTCGAAGACGGCACATAGCTGCAAGCAAAACACGCACACAATGGTGTCCTCTTCTGATTGCCAGTCGAGGTTCGGGTAATACGGTGAGGTTCAACTGCGGTGGCTGGGGTCCGACTATCATATCTGGCTTGTCTCTTTCTCATACTCCCCGAACATGCCCGGTCACTCACTTAATTTTGAACAGCCTCCGGTCTCCAAATTATGGATGACAAGTTAAACGCTTGCTGCGTGGGCTTTTTTTGCATTTGCATGGTTTTGGTTACTATTTCCTTTCCAATCCCCCTTGAATTCATGCAATGCCACTCATAGTCCGGTTGCATGGTAGCTTCCGGAAAATTCTGGCCAAGACCATGCGTTTCCTTGGTATGGTTAAAAAATAGAAACTTTGTGTAGATTTAAAGGTTCGTAAAAGCAAACGTTACTGCGTGCCGGGGAAGAAGAACGCTTCGAGCCAGCCTATCGGGGTCCCCACTCTAACCGGGAAACCACCATTGTGACTTCTTGGCAAGGTACACCACCTATCTCCTTCGTTGCATGCTCCACCGACAGTAGAGGCAGCAGTGCTAGTGCTACCCTGAATCATCTATTTGGCTATCGAGAGCCTCGAGCGGTCTAATAGCAATCCGAGCCTACTTGTCAAATTTGAGCGCCGACTAAAAATATTCGAAGAGGAAGCTAACTTACGATAACCCCAAACCCAGAGCGCCATCCGTCTGGCCGGCAGATGGCGACATCTTCTCCACCTCACCGTCTAACTCGTATTACTTTTGTTCTCGAAACTCTTGAAACCGAAACTGTTACGGAGTTTCGCCACGTGAGCGCCTTGTATTACGAAGATTGGAGCGAAAGTAGTAAGGCGGTTTGACTCGTTGAGCTATTGAGCGACGAGAGCAACCTATCACTATCTGCCAGTGGAGGGTGGAGCAGGGCAGGATACGAGCGCGTTGCTTGCTCAGCGTTCATATATTGAATTGTGAACAGGATTCACCAAATCGTATGCTTATATGAGCGGCAGGCACTTGTTCCAGTCGACTGAGTCAGCGGTGCCTATTTGGTGAATGATGTTCCGTAGCGCCCATTGGAGAGAACCGTCGCGTGCTTATCGTGCCCGTTCACGATGTGGTTGATCATGAGGATGACCATACACTACACCCATTTCCCAGTATGTAGAGTACGAGTTTCGTGAGCGTCAGTGTCGCTACGGGGGGGTTGAACCTCCGGGTCTGACCGGGTGGGCAACGATGGTCCGATGAGCTGGTGAATGGAAATAATGCCTAAACTCACAAGTCGTTTCAGGAGCACGACGCGATGCTGCGCATCGCGCGAGGTGGGGCTAGGCTGAGGATGTCTTGCCTACCGCTGTCATGACCGCCGGTCTGTGGTAGGAGCCAATACGGTGCCCGGTGCTGGTGGAACATTCTGGTTGTCCGATACGGAGATGGCTGTGTGGAAAATTGTGAAGGTCGTTCCTCGAAACGAAGGAATTTACGGGAAGTTTGAAAATTTTAGCTTATCCTGCAAAAGACTTCGGCGTGTTGGGGGGGGCGAGAAGATTTCTAAGGATGGGGCCCCTGTGGTTGTGAGTCAGGGAGGGAGCTGTGATAGTATGTCTCGACCGGAGGCCTGCTCCACAGGGACCAAGAAGAAAGGGGAAATGAGGGCATGCTCACCGCATGGTGTGACTGCCATCGTCCGGTTTGTGCGGTGCAGAAGAAGCACGGATTTTATAAGGGTTTCACGATGGTGCGCACTGCGCATCAGACGGAATTGGAGTGAATGGGTGGTATGGAAGGTGATCCTCGGCAAATTACCGTGTCATCTCCATGCAGACCACTACGACGGGCCAAGGGACCTCGAACTTGAAGAATTAGACCCAGAAAGCCGGCAGGGCAAGAGCAAGAAGGTTTTCTGGACCCTAAGCAAATGGGGGTGGAGGGAGTAGCAACGTCTGGTGGACAGGGCGAGGGTTCAGCACGTCAGCTGATCGGTCACCTACGGCGATCGTACAACGGGAATTAAAGCCTTAACGCAATGCAGTGGGCTTTTTCGGTGAACGCTGACACCGTTTGCCTCGGGTAAATTATTTTGAGTCAGTCTGGTCTGAGCGCACTCTCCCCCGGAAAGCAGGCGGAAAAAGAGGCCCAGCCCAACCACCACAATCGAGAGCGCGGGACACCTGAGCCATACATCCATGCCAAGACATGAAAGGCGTAAAGAAGGCCCTACACGAGAAGACCATGTGTTCAATATTGAGATATCGGTAACACGTCTCTTACGAGAGCCACATACAACCATATTTGCGGAATGGCCATTTATTTTCATTGCAGAGAAGGGGTGTCACATTAGCAATCGGCCATCGCACACATAGGGGATTGACACAAACGAAGAAAGGGCGTTTTTGTTGACAAATGGACTGTATGGCATGATCGGTCTTCAACGCGCTGGATATAATCCTTAGAAATTCCACTGCACGATGCAGTCACAAGGGGGTCCCCAGATAAGACCTAGCTCACTGAGAGACAAGCCCCCGGGAAGTTGTGTATGCCGTACAGAAACAGCCCAATCAATTCCTACCTGATATGCTTGATCAATAGCGCGAAAACATAAGGAAGCTCACGGCTGGGAGTGTTATAAGAAGTTTCTATTGGGCTACGTGACGCCGGGGAAGGGGATAATTAAGACAGTTCCGGAGCATCCGCCCTTGGGAATCGATACACAGGATTCGCCGAAACAGGGAGCCATACACCCTATCGTTCATCACGATCATTTATACTGGAACATTGAACTTGCCCGTCAGCCTCTAATAAAGTAAGAGCAAATGAAGGAATATACGACAAATTCGACACCTGACTTGGGCGGCTTGACCAATACTGACGATACATTATTTGTTATCACTAAAGGTATCAATCACCAAAGAGAAAAGCTTCCGAAAACAAACCCTTGAG
>Ga0307510_10003554_pt1 | contig 18192 bp, 28 predicted proteins | sample 12_EM_MG_FD_207224 | JGI IMG/M metagenome (GOLD analysis project Ga0307510, IMG submission 207224) | Populus trichocarpa ectomycorrhiza microbial communities from riparian zone in the Pacific Northwest, United States - 12_EM | ecosystem: Host-associated > Plants > Roots > Unclassified | place...
GACGGTAAACCACTTGTCGTTGGACACCCGTTCAGGCCATTGATGATAATTAGGCTGTAGCGTGCCAGTGTCCCGGAGCTCGAGCATGGCACTAGTTGTTAGAAAGTTCACCGTGACCGAGAAGCCACATACGCATTTCATTCAACTTGAATTCGGGAAATTAGGGGTCATTCAGCGACAACCAGTCGATGCGATGATCTCTTCGGAACGTTGGGTCGGCCCAACACCTCGAAAATATCGTCGCGTCGACTGTCATCCGAGTCGGTGGGAAGATATGTGGTCGTCTCTCGAAACTTTTTCCCGACCGACACGGCCTTGGAACACCCAACCTCATAGCCATATAAGGCAGGTCTCGGGGATAACCGGACTCAAACTTACCCAGATTTCCGGCAACAGGTCCCTGACAACAAACTGAATTGAATTACTATTGAATTTTATTGTCCACGTCATATGACACAAGACATCCTGGCTACATGGGATGTCTTGTGTCATATAATGGACAAACTGAAGAGACAGTGAAGTGCGTCGTCATGGACGCAAAGGTTGCCCGCCACAATGTCATCCCGCCGAAAATCCACCATTTGTGCGTATTAAATCTAAATGATTCAGGAACAATTGAAGCGACAGGCAGAAAGCGCGAGTATGACACTGAATTTCTCGATGCGTGTACGGACAACTTCAAGGTCACTGCTTCAAACATGTTTCAGTGACCGATAACAACACGATGACAGATAACAATACCTTTTGACTAATAGTAGGCTAACCAGATAGGCTTCAGGTTATCCCACACCATTTGTGCAAGGAATTCGTCATCTGTCTGGACAGCTGCCCCAGCACAGCCACCAATGACCATCAGACACTACTCCTACTAATGCAATCTCGATGTATGCGGCTGGGGGAAGTCCAGGACCAGGATCGGTTGGTACCAATTTAGTTCATACTAGAGTGTGGGTCATTGCCGTCGTCTACTGGTCCGGAGAAGTAATGTCAGATCTCCTCGTCATCGGGATTATATCCTTTGCCATAGGGCTGTTGTTTTCCTATCTGTTTTATTTGCGTGGAAACGTGTGCCAGTGCATGCAGAACGGAGAGTGATGCTAGTGATGGGTAAAGAAAATGACGTAGTAGAAAGCGTAAAACCTTATCGGGTTGGGTCCTAGGCTAGGACACTCATCATGAAGGACGACACCAGGCCGCTTGCATGCTGTGTCAGTTGGACTTGTACGTGCTATTCGACATCAGTAAGTTCGAAGAGTTATTTCCAACTGTGTTACTAGGAGGAGGGAAGCAGGGTTTCCAGGGCTCGGAGCCAGTCGCAGAAGACTCGTTCGAGGTTGATAAATGTTCGAGCACTGGCCCGGGGTAGCATGCAATCTGAGCGCGGATTGACCTACGTTGAGGTCTCACTCGCTGGGAACCTGTAAGTAACGGATCCCACACTGCAGTAACTTAGTACCCGGGGCTGGTTATATTGATTGACGCAGGATCGGGGTGCTCACCTGTTGTAAGTGGCGCGTGAGGCTGATATAAATGTGACCATGTACTTCTGGACAAGCATCCCCCCAAATAAAGGAATATCTGATGGGGTTCAGGAATAGCCCATGAAACTTGAAGATTCATTGTTCCCATTGATCAATCTCTCCAGCTTTGTGGATTGTTGTGAGCTTTGTACCCCATTATATAAAGTTGTTGTTTCTTCATCCGCGGGTCGCAGACGATGAAACAACAGCTTTATCAAAGGGATACAATCAGGTGTCAGGTGTTACGGTGCATTGGATGAAAACAACCTCGAAAACGACAAATCTAATCTGTTCGCCATACTGATACGATGAGTCACGCAATTGCAGTACTAGCGTGAATTGCACACACGTGTAGCCATGTTCCGGGTATGGGTATGTATCCGAAACCGGAGAAATCATGATGTCAGGCCTTTGAGGGAGAAACAATAAGTTAAAAGTCAGAAGAATAGACGAGAAGAGTACTAGTGTGGTGACGTGTCAAAGTCAGAAGATAGAAAAAGCCGGAAGGAGAGGCCGAGATGTCTGCCAGGTGGATAATTGCACACTATGACGACGAGAAAGACATTTCGTACCTCAGCGGAGAATCGTTGCATGGTATGCACATGGCGACGTCCGCGGCGGACCGCCGGCCTTGGGGCCGCTCACTCACCGTCAACTTGAACAAACTATGATAACACTCAAGCTTATTACGCACCCTCAGGCTTTGAACGATAGCAGATTTGCGATGTCGAATTCTTTTCTTCCTCATACCAATTGGACAGTGGGTACGTGCGGTGTGCCAATGTGCTTATTTTTATATGTGCATCATCACGATAACGTGAAGCTCACGTTCTCTGTGGAGACCAGAGAACCACGCGTCGCCGAGTCCACGTGGATGCATCAGATGCGCCCGCCTAATGACGCGCTCTGGACGTCCAAAAAAAGCGGTGGCCAATACAGTATGCGTAATAGAATTAATGGAAGCTCGAGAAGCCTTACCGACCTTTTATTTTGCGGCGGAGATAGTCCGGGCAGTGGGTGGTCAACCGCCTCCCGTTTCCAAGTTCATCATGAATGCTGTGACTCGAACCACCTTCACTGCACAATTGCGGCAAATGCGATCCCGATTTTCGCGATCCGCGGTCCATCGTGGGTTTCGATGGCCAACCCAACAAACCGTGTTACTGGATTATGATTGGATGGCCGGGCAGGGAGACTACTATGGGCAGTCATCACCGGCGACGTCCGAGTCCTGATTCTGTGGTATGCTTCTATTCGCCGCACATCACCCAATTACCCCATCGCATGATTTGGACCATATAAAATAAAATGGGTAAACGGAGTACAATATTCTCTGTCAACCATGACCCGTCTTGCCCATGTACTCGCTCTTGCCGCTCTGCTTTGCGGAATTCTCGTTTCGGTCCCTGTAGCGGCACGCGACACTTCGTCGAGGTTTTTGCACGACAAACGCGTCGAAGCCGTAAAACGCTGGGAGTCGGGTCGAAACCTCGCAACCAACGCGCGCCGTGCCACAGACGGCCCGGCTCCAAGGGTGAAAAACATCACATTCACAAATCCAAAAGCTTCGAGTGCGTACGCAAGGATATAGTACGCGTCCCTCGTTCCCCCTCTCACGCGTTTACAGAGTACTACGTGGATGGCAAATCGATTCCTTTCGTCAACTTTGATGTTGGCCCGTCGTGGTCGGGCCTGATACCCGTCAGCAATAAGGCAAACGAGACAAGAAAGGTTCAGTCATAGGGAAACTCTACGGGCGAAATCAGCTTGGTCTTACTCACTTTTCAGTTGTTCTTCTGGTTCTTCCCTCCTGGACCGGAAGGAAGTCTAGACGACCTCATCTTCTGGTATGCTGCACATCCTAATTGAAGGCTTTGCATGGGTCGTACTAAAACTGGGTGTTTTCAGGACGAACGGAGGGCCTGGCTGTTCGTCTCTGTTTGGCCTCTTGAAGGAGGATGGCGTAAGCTACCCCACAACCATTTCACAATTGAGATGCCACAGCTGACACACGATCTCAGCCCTTTACCTGGCAAAATGGCCAGGCTTTACCTACGCAGAACGAGTGGAGTTGGACCAATCTTTCCAGCGTCCTGTATATCGAACAACCTGTTGGTACCGGCTTCACCCAAGGAGAGCCGAATGATAAGGCATGCCCCTTCCATGGCCGTGTGGCTCTGTAACATGGCGCTCACGTCCAGGACCATGGCAGAACGAGGAAGATGTGGCAGCTCACCTTGTAGGATTCTTGCAACAGTTCTTGGGAATTTTCTCGGAACTCAAAGGGAAGAAATTCTATGTCACAGGTGAAAGTGTGAGTACACGTCGTGGATTGTGACAGAATAACTTTTGACATTAAGTCAGTACGCAGGAATGTATGTGCCGTGTAAGTGGAATCCTGGAATCACACCAGTTGTTACTGATGCATGGCTAAAGACATCGCGAACTACATCTACGAGAAGACAACAAGATCAACACTCGACCTGGATTTGCAGGGTATATGGATCAATGACCGTGAGTTTCATTTGAGGTTCGACTTGGAGACTCGTTCATCCTTGGCTTGAATGCAGCTGTAATCGGCTGGGACGTCGTTCAAGCTCAAATACCAGCTGTCAACTTTGTACATAAATATGAAAATGTCTTCGCCTTCAAGTCCGTCATTCTCCTTTTCTCTCTTTCCAATGGAGGTTCAAGGTCGTGTGCAGTCAGACATTCCTTAAGCATTTAGATTCCGTCGCAAAAGCATGCAATTATTCGGATTACATGAAGAAGTATGTCACGTACCCACCTCGGGGACTACTCCCCTTGCCCGGTAAATCAACGGTGTTCGATCCTGGTTGCGATGTTTGGGATGAGATCTTCAACGCGGTGCTGCTTGTGAACCCAGCTTTCGACGTATATCGTATCTTTGACATGGTAAGCACTCTGCTTTACTTGGTGTGTATGACCGCTTGATGTCATTTTCCAGTGGCCGGTACCATGGGATGTCCTGGGCTTCCCGTAAGGTCCGCCGTTTCGTGTTCCATCTCACTGATTCGAGGTTTGCTCTACTAGAGGATCATTCTTCGAGACTCAGGCTCCTCCTGTGTACTTCGATCGTGCTGATGTCAAGGCGGCAATTCACGCACCTGCCGACGTTGACTGGGTGGTGTGCACTGATAAAGTTTTCTCTAAAGGTGATGGGAGTCTCCCGCCGGCATTTACAGTCCTCCCAAATGTTATCGAAAAGAGCAAGCGCTCGGTAATTGTGCATGGCCTCGCTGACTTCGTCCTGATTGCCGAGGGCGCTCGCATCGTTCTCCAAAAGTGAGTGTTATGTTGTCTGCGTCCGTGATCACCTTGAGTAATACCTTACGTGTGTCGATAGCATGACTTGTAAGTTCTATCATATTATGTGTGTAATTTTAGAGCGGGCTTAATCCGTGCTATCAGGGGCCGGGAAACAGGGCTTCCAGAAGCCTATCTCCAAAGACTCGTTCATAGTTGACAGTGTTGGAGCGCTGGGGAACATGCAATCTGAGCGCGGATTGACCTACGTTGAGGTCTCACTCTCTGGGCACATGTAAGCGGCGATCCCATGCCACAGCGTCTTAGTGCCCTGGCTGACCCATGACGACTGACACAGGGTACCTGGAAACTCACCTTTGGTAAGTGGAGATTTCTGAAGCTGTTGAGGAGGTGACCATATTCCTCCGTACAGGCAGCCCTCCAAATAATGGAATATCTAATGGGCTTCAGGAATAGCCCATAGAAATTCAGGATCAATATTCTTCGGTTCAGTTACGGTGACGCTTGCCTATAAAGTCGACAGTAGAAATTTCAAATAGCTTATTTCTCTCGGTGCTACACTCAAGTTCTGTATGGTAGGATGGAATACGACTTGAGCGTATGGTACAATATTCCCTTCCAACGAGCACAATAAATAACCCTCCACGTTCTGAGTTTGCTGGATATCATGTTGGAGGTTCTTGGGCCCCTAGGCAGACTTGCGCGGTGATAATTAGAGCCCGTGTCCTGGACACGTAGAAATACGGTGGTGTCCTTTGCTTCAGCAAGGCGTTTCGACCTTAAATACTCCTTCACTGAAAACGTGTGAATGGATAACTGGTGAATTGTAAACGTCGACGATGACGAGCGGGCTGGAGGATGCGGATAACACAGCGTGCCTTCTTCGCGCCAACCTTCCCGAAGAACGAGAGCGTGTATTTGATTCGGGATCGAAACCTAACTCGGCGAGTTCGTGCGCGTCACGGTGCTTGTAACTTGAAGTGTGCGGGAAGCTACGTCGTTACATTAGAAGAGTTGCTGTGCACACATTACCACCACTGTATGCACGCCAGCTCTCCTAGTGTATCGGCGTACTAGTGTTCCTAGTTTTGCTTTCCAGGTTCATCCAACATGCGCACATACCTCACGCCAGAGTCAAGCGTCCCAAGTAGCTCATCGAGAGCATGCCGGACGTGTTGTCGGAAGCATTGTCGGAGGTATTGCCAGTGAACTTGGATGTCAAAAAAACACCCACCGGGACATATATTGCGGTTACGGTGTAAGTGACAAGCCGTAACAGACATGAGCTCGAATCATCCTTGGACACTGAGGATGTGGGGAAGCGACTCGGAGCAGACGCCAGAGGGGTCAGTAAACTGCCAGTGAATGGGCGGCATGATCTAACCCACACTTGAACAAATGAATACGGGACGTAAGTGGCCTTGGTAAACCTGACAATCTTCCAGGGTTGACATACTCCTTTGAAACTCTTCAGGTTGTGCGCCTACAGCCCACTACAGTAAAGGAGGCCCCAAAAAGACGGATTATTCCGTATCGTAATTCAGTTCGTGCCGACTGAGCTCAACCACGACACGGAATTGTGGCTCCATTCGCGGTTAACAATGACCTTCAAAGGGTGCTTCGTAATCTCCGCATGAACAGAAATTTTTTCGAATCGATCTCGGTGATTGGGAGCCTAGGATTGGGCGCCGCAGGGATAATGTAAGAGTGGCAAGAGTGTGGCAGATGGCAGAGGGAGCACTTCCCAATTCAACAGCGCGAGCGATAAAACTGGGCGTCCCCTGATGACATCGCAAATGGGAGCAGCTCATAAATAAAAGTGGGATGTAACGACTCGAACAGTCCGGGGTAGTTCGCTTGTGCTCAGCACAAAAAAGTGCCGAAAAGCAATCACGGCGTTTTCCTGATGAAGCTGAAGACTTACGGCTTTTTCAAAGAATCTCCAAGTTTCCTTTTCCATCATGCTGACAACATATGTCCATGTGGGCCCGCAGATCGCCCTCGCGTTGCGTCAACTGCCTGCGAACAGTGTTGCCGTCTTCGCACGGATCTGGAGGAGAAGCCACTTTTGAGCCGTCTCGCTGTATCCTGTCTCCCGTACGGAGGCTGAAAATTCCCGGTTCGTGGGGCCCTAACGTTGTGATTCGTCCAACTTGCTGCAATTTCTTTGTATGGTTTCTATCGCCTGGTCTTGAATCTTGATGCTAGGCAGATGAGTTCTCTCGTAGTTGCTGGTAATGTAATGATAAGATGAATGATGAATGAGAAATACGGGCGCTTATCTTGATCCGATCAGGTGAGAAACCTTAACCATATACTAAGGGCATGGTTCCAATGGCCTCGACCTCCCACCTCCCTTCCGTCCTCATAACACATTCATATGCCGGCCAGACTCAGTAAACGACAGCAAAGGGAGCTCGAAGAGCTCTCACATGCCGATGAGACCAAGCAAGTGGGAAAGTCGTCTGAAGATGAAGATATGCCGTTCGCGTCTGCATCTGCTCAGAGTGCCTTCGTAGCAGTAAGTCGGGACGCTCGACTCGAGATCGCTGAACGATTTACGTCAGATAAAAGCTCATGAACGAGGGTGGTGGGAGTACAGATGAGGGCTCAGCTCCTGAAGAGCCCACGACCCCGTCGAAAGCAAAGAAGGTGAGTCTTGATCGCAGATCGTATGGCGGTTCTAATATATGAATTAGAAGTCTAAGAAGAAGAAGAAAAGAGGGAGTATTGCCCAAGAAGGCGGTGGTTCCACCGTTCAAGATGGGAATGAACTCACAGGCTCACGCACTATGATCACAGAGGCGGGACCCAATGATGTAGCACATTCGACCCCGTCACCACCAGGCAGTGCCTCAAAGAAGGAGTGGAAAGCACGGAAGAAACAGAAAGCTAAAGAAAAAAGGGAAGGAAGTGATGATTTTGACAGAGCGCTGGGTGAGCTGTCCATCAAGTGAGCCGCGATCTGTTGGAGCCGTTTTCATCTGGGTTTTGACAAGTATGCACATAAGATATCGCGATACACATCTCGCAAGCCCCGCGATTTCGAAGGGGAAAGGCCTCCCCTCTCGATCACATCAAGAAGAGTGTTTCAAGCTATTGTCCGTTTCCCTTTCGCATCTTAACCCCGATGCGGAGATGCGCCGGTTCTTCGGCGGAAAGGTTGTGACTGCCTCCAGAAACGAACCGGGATCTTCTTCTGGGGCACGCCGGCAGCCAACAGTCCAGCGTTCCAACCTTACACGTCCTCGGTCAGACTGGTGGCCAGCAAAACTTCGTGAGGGGCTCACACTGCGACCGCTGACAGACAGCGAAGCCGCTGCAAAGGCTTCGCTTGCTCCTTGGGACCATAATGAGGAGAGGTATTGGACGGTGGAGTACAGCAAAAGGTACAAAGGCGCAACGTTCGAATTCATGCAGACCGTCCTCTCCGGAGGTGAGCTCTTTTCAGTTCCGAACCGGAATGATATCCCCATTCTAACCGTCTTTCCTTTAAGATCCTGCGGGTTTCAATGCTATCTTGCGGAGCGTGCCGTGGCATGCTGATACACTGCTCCAGCTAGCGGAGCTTTCCGGTCACCGTGAAGGTGGGACTTTCACCTCATCGTTGGATTTAATATCAATCTTTCTCAGAGCACAGCCAGGCGGCGGACTTCATAGAACGCGCTCTCTTTACATATGAACGCGCCTTCGTAGGGGCATTTACTTTCACAAATGGGCTTAATCGTCTCGAGTTTGATCGAGTAGAGAACAGACCTTTCTTTCTTGCCTTGCACAGACAAGTCATGTAAGCCCGTTCGCAGCAATATGCGCGTTTTCTCATCCCTTTGTTCTAGTGACCTACAGAGACGTGGAATTTACCGCACCGCATTCGAATTCGCAAGACTCCTGTTGTCGCTGGATCCCTGGTCAGACCCGCATGGGGCTTACCTACATCTAGACTTCTTGGCCATCAAGAGCTCCATGCACTCCTGGCTTTTGTCGTTTTCCGAGATGTTTTCGCCGGTCGTTTCCAAAGGGTCATGTCCTTCTCCCGGGCTTGAAGAGGCTCGATCTGGCCACGCTATAATTTGTGCGTTGCCTGGCTGGGCTTACGCACGAGCACTTGCCTTCAAGGCCGAAGGCGATAATCACGCCTCTCAGGTGTGGCCACATATATCCGTAGATGTGTGTTCTCGCAAGCTGATTGAACCCGATGTAGAGTACCGAAGCTTTGAGACAAGCAGTACTCGAGTTTCCATCAGTTGTGCCACTCCTAGCAGACAAAGCCGAAATTGCGCTTTCGGCCGAAGTAAGAAGTCATCCAGCTTTCAGGATATTCACTCATCATGGGTGTGCCAACTCTTGCCATGCTGATGCATATTCTCTGACCCATCCATGAGCAGCAATGAATTAGCCCACGAATCCATACTTCACCTATTATCCCGTATTTACGTCCAGCGATCGCATGCTCTCTGGAAAGACACGAACCGATCGTCTTGGTTCGTGGAGGTGGTCACGGAATTGGTTCAGACAGGTCAACTTCCGCCCAAGGCCACTGCTACTGCGGGATTCACCCGTCTACAAGCTCTCATGTGCGGCAGTGGCAACTTTGATATGTCCATCTACAGACACGTGGTCGTTCTTGGGTCTTCCGCCCAAAGTTTGCTCCCGTTCATTCCAACACATATCATCAACAACAATCGTCTGGCATGTGACCCGTTACCGCCATCAACCTCCAAGAGTCAGTACAACGAGGAATTCTTTCGCGGAGCTGAGGATGCGTTTGCCAGTTCCTTTAACCGCCATAGGACAGCAGCGCAAAGGCAGCGCCTGCTTGAACGGTTGATTCCAGACCCCGTATTCAGACGGCAATTACAGGTAGGCTGGCGGCCTCCAGGATAGTACGCCTCATTGACAAAAACGCAGGACTTTTTTGCTGCACAGCCGCATCTTCAGGAGCAATTCCCTGGGGGGATCGTACAGTTCGCGCAAATTGCTGGAAATTTGCCTGAGGAGGCGTTGCAGGAGATTTTCCTGAACGTACAGATGTTAGAGGAAGCCGCGGAACAAGGTGCTCTCCCTCACGGAGAGATGCCAGGAGGTTTGCCTGGAGACAACTTTGTGCAATTGGACTTTGGACGAGAGGCTGACGTCGAAGAGGAGGACCCTGCAGTCCGAGGTGCGAGAGGAGGCGAGGTGCTGCTCCCTGTACAGGTCGAGCAAGAAGATGATGAAGAGGAAGAGGAAGATGTCGAGGAGGTCGGTATTTATTTGCTGCCATTGCTGTCGTTCGTGCTCAACGGTTTCAGATTGCGCCGTTGCCCATTCGTGTGTTGCGTAATTTGGTCGGCCGCTTCTGGGGTGGTCCCAATCTTGAAGAGGAAGGCTCATCAGAAGACGGATTAGGGGGAGAAGCGGAGCTAGATGGCGTGGACTAGGGACTAGTTGAGTCCATAGGAAGTGGCAGACTTTGTACTCTTTCGTTGTTATCCATTACCATACCTTTTAATAGCTTCTACAGAAGCTCATAAGTCCTAACCCAAATGCAGGGTTTGTAGACATACCCATACCTGTGCGAGTCGAGTCAGGCCACCTTGCTTTACACACGTTCTAGTCTGGGGCACAAACCTTGCCGACCTTCATTCGAGGATGCAGGGAGGTCGTGCCTCTTTCACAAGTCCTCTCATCGACCGTTCTCTTCCAGGCCCGGGTCCCGCGAAAAAACGCAAACGCAACCCAGGTTCGCAGCGTCATTGGGATGAACCCGAGCAGCAATCCAACACACTGCCATACGATGAAGACGGGGTGGACAGAACGATAGAAGAAGACATTATGGTTGATGACGCGGAGGAAGAAGAGGAGAGCCGTGAGTTGGCGTACGATGAAATTTGGGACGACTCTGCATTGATTGCGGCATGGGAGTCCGCGACGGCGGAATATGAAGTAAGTAGGCTCGTGGCGATTTTCCATCACTTTCGTTCTTACAAGTGCGACTTCAAGGCTTATCACGGTAAGGGAAAGGATTGGAAGAAGGAGTCCGTGAAGAGGTCACCATTGTTGAGTGTTTTGTTCCTCCAAGGAACTTTGGCTAATCCACCATCCATAGATGGTACAACGTACCACCAGATCTGTCAAAAGTATCCGCAGAGGTTGTGCAAGAATCCGGCGTGACTCAAACAGACCCTGAAAACTCACGCCCGCTTGACTTCGAGACGTTCGTACCAAACCATGATCCAAGCCTCGCACAGCCTTCGCAAGCAGCATTTGAAGCATACGCCATCCCGCCCGCTCCCGGGGAGCATGTCAACCGTGATGAAGCCTTCAATCGTGCGTTGGGCGCGATGTACTGGGCTGGCTATTGGACCGCAGTCTACCACGTAAGTTACATCACACGACTGGCTGGTCCAATTCAACGTGCTCATTCTCGGTCCAGAGTCATGGACGTGACGACGGGAAAAGCACCGTGCATGAGATGGCCGCGAACGGCTACGATGAAAAACAAGAAGACGAGAATGCGGAAGGCGAGGAGGAAGATGAGGAGTTATTAATCTCGACGCAGAGGTGAGTGCCTGTGGTGAGACTTGCAGCTTGAAAAGCTCGACTATCGAGCGCTGCTATAACGTACAACATACGAGAACACAACACTGGGAATGACTTATTTCCGTGTCTGGGTTTATGGGTGCCTCTACAATAAAAAGTACTGCGTAGAATTCATTTGTAAATGTTATCCGGATACATAGTTGATTGGGTGAAAATAAACGTGACCGTACCACTACCGTACCTGACACTTTACAGCACCACACTTCTGTCTGCGGCCTGCTCATGCTCGACCACAGACGACACTAATCTTAACGATTTTCCGACGTTATTATGCCAAAAAAAAAAGTCCGAGATGACGGCCATCCCAAAAAACGCATCAAGTCGGATGTAACATCACGGAATACTTATCGTTATAGTGACGGCGCGGATGTCCAGCGCAATTTACAGACTCAGAAGCACGACGACCTCATGGACGGTGAGGTATTTGCACTTTTCACGGAAGGAAGTCCAGCTAACCCTTTTTTTTTCCTTGCAGCTCTCACCGCACTTCGCAACCAGCTTACCATAAAATCTGGAGAAGAGCCTATTCAGCCCGATGACCAGCGTTTGGCCCTCGCACGTAGTTGGCTGGAGATTGCTCCTGGCGCTCAGAGCGTCTGCAGCATATGGGAAAGCACCACAGAGGTGTGTGGTCGTACTCTCTCGTTTTTGTGAATCTGGTCCTGAGATTACTCTAGCGGCAACCATCCCTTCTCGCGTTGTTGATCTCCGTTTTATCATCCGTGCTGACAATTCTGTCCATGCAATACACACACCACAAGCTAGGTCAACCCGTTCTGAAGAAGCTGTTATCTGTGGATTACCTCTTTCATTTGAACTCCTATCTGACTGGTTCGCATAATGAACTCATCATCGCGACACTGAAGCTTTTCCACGCCATGTCTGTATTTGGAGGAGGTTGCGAAAAGAGAGCCGTCTTAGGAGGGTTTTCATGGGAAAACAAGGCATGTTTTGTCCACACTTTCATATGCCCTCTGTGACGTTTGCCTTAGAGGCTCCATAGGTTGCTGTCTATGAGGCGCAGGGCAAAGACGACCGGCTCTACTGATGCTCTTGTCGTGCCAGGTTTGTGAATTCCAGTTGGGTTCGCGGAGCTGCTGAAGATCACATCAGATATTCGGACTTTGTACATTTTGTTCCTTCTCTCCTTTGTTGACAACTCTGCGGCCAGTTCGGTGAAGTCGTCGTTTTTGGAGCAGCGCCATGACATCTTCCGTTCCATTTTTGGCGGTCTTGATCAAGACCCATATTCTTTGGCTAGAATAATCCTGGAAGTTGCGTGGACAGGAATCTGGCTGGACCCAAAGATAAAAAAGACCCTCAAAGTGAACGTTTTTAACGAGGCTAGCTTACAACACGTAAGTCAATCGACCCCCGCTTGCGCACATCTTCACGAACTACCAGATTATGAAACTTTATAATCGCTCTGTTGGCGAAGGCTCTGACGATCAGATCCCTGCTGACCTCGCGCATCACTTCCTCCTTGCAATCTGCACACACCCGGGTGTGGGGGTATGCTTCAAGGATCGTGGCTGGTACCCACGCGAAGCTGGGGACGACATGGGTGTCTCCCAGGGTGGCAGTGATGAGACAGTTCCTAAAAGTGCACGTATCTACAATAAGATTTTAGCACACCTGCTCAAAACCTTGAGAGTCAACGAGGACCCACGCCAACAAGAACTTGCTTTGAGGATCTTCTCGGCTTGTCCAGAGCTTGTTTTCGGGTGTGTGATATCTTCGTATTTGTCGTTTGCATTTCTTTTAACAAATCTAGGTACTGGTCGTCGGCCTCCCTGACTCTGGAGCCCCGACTGTCCTCCAGGTGGATCGCAAACATTGCATTTTTTGGAAGTGTCATTTCGCTCCCCGTCCCAGAGGGATCGTTTTTCCTACCGGGGACTTCATTGTATCTGCCGACACCACCTCCCCTGCCCGCCTTCCTCGAGAATACCATTCCGTCTGTCAATACCAAGGCTCATTTTTCACGGGGCATCCTGTCAGCTTCCCCATTGGTGCAACACTGTACCGCACTAGCGTTGGCGAAGTGCCTATCGAAATATTCGGAAGTTCTCAAAATTATGCGCAAGGTCGAAATTGAATTGGAAGAAGGCGAAAGTAACGGACAATGGAAGAAACGGAGGAACGAACTTGAGCTCGAGGCGCGGCGGCGGGTTCCTGATTTTCAAGTCATCATCGCTTTCTCTCAGAAAACTGGGGAAGACGTCCAAGTGGCTCCAGGGGATCCGGACGCAACGGCTAGACCATCTGGAAAGGTCCGCATGGCAATGCTGGCTGAGAGCTCGACTCGGCTATTGTGGCTCTATCACCTATGTTTTCCCTCTTTAGTGGCCGAAGCACGATTCGATGTGGGAAAATCGCTGCAAAACTTATTTGACCACGAACTCGGAGAGGAACACACCACGGGGTCGACATCGGGACTGGACACTCTGCGGCGGTTGCATGTCCTTCGCTTATTGAGGGAGAGTGATCAATTCTTGTGGTCCAGCAAATCTGGTGAGTTTGTGCAGCCAGGAGACAGACGTGCCCGGAATTAATCACCAGCACTAGGAAACCGCTCGTATATCAACATCCTCCTAAGTGCATACGCTTCTATCGGCGTCATGGCGATTCGAGACGAAATTAGGTCCCTGGTACGGCACGTCCTTTCTGAGAGTATACTTTTCGAGCATGATCCCGAGGAGATGTACTTTTGGTTATCCTCCTTGCCCATCGGCGTACGCCCGCTTGATGCGGAGACCCCTGATGGTACTCCTTTATTAAATGAACAAGCCGCTGTTGTCAACTTCCTAGACGACTGCATACACCTCTGTCTCAAGGCACCTTATGGCTACATTGAAGCGCTTCACGCTGCCAGTTCTGACCCTACTGCCACTAGTAGTTATCAGCATGGGGGAGACTCCTTCAGCCCACTCCTCGCGACCGTTATGGAACAAATTTCGTTTAGATTTGCAACTAGACTTTTGCCCTCGGATATGCTGGCAATCATATCCTTTACCCGGAGGCTCCTCGTTCGATTTGCGGGGAAAAGAGAAAACTTAGGGCTTTTAGTTCGTCTTTCGGAGAAGCTCGCTTCCTTGCCCGTTGGTGAGGCCTTGCTGAAGGACCACGCAATCATTGCGAAGGCAGTCACACAAGAGATTACCATATTGAAGAACACTCTCCTTTTGTTGGACGACCCGGCTACTCACATATCCTTGCCGGGAAATTCACCTTCTGCTGTAGCTGATTTTTTGGATAGGATCGAGAACACGCTTCTTCGTACGATGCCGTATTCTTTCCCATACCTATTTCGCTAACCAACCCCTAGCGACGTCAAGCGCACAGTGTAGGAGTTCGGCCTTCGAACTCGTTGACTGCATGCGCCTCATTGGTTCCTCGGTCCACAAAGAAATGGCGATACAGCTAGTTACCTTCATGTCTCGCATTCACCCGCCGGCACTGGGCATACTTTTGACATATGTGGACCCGGGCCAACGATTACTGCGGGACCTTCAATTCCTTACCTTGTTACGGCAAACGCAGTCCAAGTGAGATTAAATTATGATTATGTCTATTAATTTCTTTACCGATATATTACTCAGAGTCCCGTTCGACTGGGCGTTCGTCCAGTGTGGACCAGAACAATTATCAGAGGCTCAATACCGGAGTTTTCTGACCAGTGTCATCCTTGATGACCCGATGCCGTTCTTCGAGGCGAAAGTTGCGCTTAACTTGATTGCGCATCGCCTTGACTCCCAGCAGGGATGCTCGTCGATCGACAGCGGTGTGCTCCTTTTGATTGCGGATATCATGCGAGCAGGAAGAAATGGCCTTCCCGCGGATGACTTCAGGAGACTCAAGGAGCATTTGTTTGACATGCCTCAAATCAATGCGCTGCTTACATCATCGATGATTAGTGCGGAGATGATTGAGCAAGGTATTGAGTCGGTAGCCCCATGCGATTACACATCTTGATATTGTGGTTTGCAGGGATACAGCCAATCCTCGATGCGGCCGTGGATCCGACGAACATCGTTGACCGTACCTTGTTACTGCCGTTCAGCTCACATTGGGCACAAGTCTCCTCGTCGGCCTCCCGTTTCACCGCGGTTTCCCAAGTACGAGCGAATTTACATTTTGTCGTCGCCCACTATAAACCCACTCAATTCGCTTCTTAGATTACCCTCTGGCTTCCCTACATTGCTCACGAAGAAGTGCTCTCCATACTCGACCAAGCCATCCTGGATTTAAGCGCCATAGACAAGGAGGACGACCTTGACGTTCTTCGAGCAGTTCTCTTGACCATTGAACGGCATGTCGACGCCACTACCGACGATGTTCCCGGCTTGCGTTCGCGCCTTCCTCAGCTCTTGTCCCTTTATTCTGCTCAACCGAGCTGGACCCTTTTGGAGCGCCTGGTTGCAAGAGCGGTCGATTCTGCCTGTACAGCTTGGATCGATGGAATCCCCACTGGTGCTAATAACTCACCTACTCTAGAGTCACTTGTCGTTGCATCTTGCTCCCGTTGGGAAAAACGAGTAGAGTGTAAAGGTGAAGACCTTGATATATCTGTTTCCCTCAAGCGTCCTGAATGGACGCAACACACTGTATCTATCATCAAAAGCTTGATCTACGCCAGTGAAATTTCCAGACAAGTCGCGCGCACGTTCCTGGAATCCAGAGCGTCGATGAAATTACCTGCGCTACATCTCGCTCCTGTCATATGGTCGTGGCTCGATGCAAGCGATATTTCGGACATCGGATCGAGCGGAACATGGAGAAATCATTTTAGAAAACTGACAGCGAGTATCATAGACACTCAGTCCCCCCAGAACCATCGCCTCACTTGTAGACGGGCCATCCTTGCAATGGTTCAGAAGTTGCCGTCCTTGCGTGACGAGTTCTTCTCTGACCTTCTGGCTTGCATCAACGGCATGTCTCCTGACACATTGACGCCCGAAATGCTACGGTTGGGCAAACATTTGATCGAGATCTTACCTGGGGAGAGTGACGCTTTCGCTTCTTCCCTCCTAGAGCATGCATTAAGATGGATATCACACTCTTTCGCTAGCCCTGACCCTTTGGACACCGGAATAGTCAAGGCTCTAGGTACGAAGGCATTGCTTCGAAGTGACTTTATTTCTAATGATATGAACAGCGAGTCTCGCGAAATGTTTCCCAAGTATCAAGCCGCACCTCACCGACGCTGTCTTGACGGTGTTGGTCCAGAATCGGTTGTCTGATCCGAGGTCTCTCGATTTTGGGGTGACCCTGATCGATGCGACGCATCTAAAGGTATGCCTGTCGTACTTTGAATCGAGATATCCTGACCCTAGAATTCCAGCCGTTACTTGTCAATCGACACCTCCAAAGTATCATCCAGCACGCCGACTTTTATAAATACACAGAAACGAATGTGGTTCCCAGAGATTCTATCATCCACGTTGTATACATACTCTTTCTCAAGCACCCCACGAATACTTGTCAACCGAGTCATGTTCTTCCCCTTTCTTCCATCTATGGGGGCACGTTGTCAATTGCTGACCGCCGACTCCTCAATATCTTTTCTCTTTTTGAAGCGACAAGAAGTACCTCGACGGCATCTTTGTTGACTCGCGACGTTTCGGGTTCAGACAACGCACTAGATGTTCTTCATAATCTCGACCCCGCCTCTGTCTTTCGAGCCTGTTTGTTGTTCCCCTCCTGGAGGAAATTGGATGATCTCGGACACCACCTTGACTTGACGCACCCTCTCGACGATCGTATTTGTGACCCTGTGTTCGTGACCTTGCTTGTGGCCCATGTTCTAGCTACACGACCGCCTTCGTCCACCACGCAATGGGTCCAGTTATTCCGAACCAACGTCGTGAGCCTGCTAATCCGCTCGCTCTCATCTCGTAACGGTTTTCTCCGTGACACATGCGTGGCCCAGATCAGCGCCATTATGGATGCTCTACAGGTACGTCAATACGCGTTGCGTTAGAGTCAGCCAATCAGACTTGACCGCCATGGATAGAATGCGGATATGCAGGAGAAGCCCCATGTCCTCTATATTTTGCACCTGCTGAGGGATGCCTTCAAGGAACCCGTAGATGGGGGCCCATCCCTGCGGCTACCGTCATTCTCTACGCTACTCCTCGCCCACGCCCTGCGCGGCGTTTTCTATCCAGACCACTTCGTTTACCCACTCACTGCGCGCTTCCTTCTCCAACGGCCGGAGCTCGACACAACCGACGTTCCGATGTTGTATTCCATGTTGTACAGCAGTTCCGATGACTGGCGAAGAGAACGCAGTTGGATTCTGAAATTTATCGCGGATGCTATGCTTGGTGCTGGAGACGAAGAATGGAAAGTCTTCAGGCGGCGACATACCTGGGACCTCTTAGCTGGTCTGTTCCAGAGCGGGCGGCAGGATCGAACTCTGAGAAACGAAATATTTGACGTATGTCCCCTATTCTTTTCCTCTGGTGGGCAGAACCAACACCTGCGTATCTGAAATAGATCTTGCTTAATCTCACGAGTAGCCGACGGATTACTACATCCCTTGTGCTGAAGTCGGGACTGCTGTCATGGATCGAAATGATGATCTTGTCTCCGCGAGAAGACGAGTGTTTATCGTGGATGATGGTCCTGGAGAACATTCTCGATGTCGTCGACCCTTTGAAGTTGGAGTCCGCTACTGGCGGCGAATGGCGCGCGGGGATCGGGCGGTGTATTGCTTTGCTGCAAGGCGATACAGGTACTTGAAGTCATCTCTCCTTGTGGCTGTCACCTACGCTGACCATTTGCTGTTAGCATCGCC
>Ga0307510_10003556_pt1 | contig 18190 bp, 9 predicted proteins | sample 12_EM_MG_FD_207224 | JGI IMG/M metagenome (GOLD analysis project Ga0307510, IMG submission 207224) | Populus trichocarpa ectomycorrhiza microbial communities from riparian zone in the Pacific Northwest, United States - 12_EM | ecosystem: Host-associated > Plants > Roots > Unclassified | place...
TATTCACAAAATTAAAGATGTGTTTATTGTGCATTTCAAGCGAAAATAAATCACTAAAGTTTTTTGTCGACTTTGCCTGTCCCGCACTGTATTGGGATCAACAAAGAGCGCTAGAGTACCAAGACGATGTGGAATAACAATTAATAATATGAGGGAAGGCGCGATGGCACGGCTTGGCGCAGGGGCATTGTAGCATGGGCAACGTCGCGAAACAATATCGATTTTGGCCTGCTTCATAACATTGTGGCCGAATTTATTTCTATTGCGATACTTAGTTGGTTTTATTATAGGACTGGCCCAAGAGTCAAGACGAGTCTTTGAGTACTAGGGGTGCCTCGGATACATAAAATTGTCGTTCGTTCATCCCGAAGAACGCGCTTCATATTCCATGGGGGAATCCGAATAAAATACACGCAAACCGAATTACGGCGGCGCACCTGCTCGGTTCTACTGTATGTTAGACGAGAGACCTATGACCCATGATCTTCACAATCACACGACCACTCCCGACACAGGAAGAGAGAAATAAGCGGTCAGTTCAATACCCAAGTGGGCCCTTCAATTGATGTAAAGTGTCAAGTTGGTATAACCTAACAGTGAGTTCAGACGGAAGAGGATAAAGAATGAGAGTCGAGGCCGCGATCCCGAAAATCGAGAACGCGCAGAGAATAAGGGCGATAGTTTGATAGGCTTGAGGCAGCAGCAGGGCGAGGGACAACCTGTGAAAGTAATAAAACGGCGAGAGAAGATACACATACGACCGTGAGATTAGAGAGACGAGCGACGACGCGGCGGCTCGGTTTATCATCTGCCTAACAGTCGAAATCGAATGAGAAGAAAGGGATAGAAGTGGGCTAATGATGTCCTCGAGACCAGAGAGACGAGCAACGAGTGACAGCACAGTAGCTCGGTTTGTCGTCAAGCGGTCGGGCGGAAATAAGAGCACGCGAACGAAAGAACGGGAAAAATGGGCCACTGGTTGCCCGGCCCTTCACGAGGCCAGGCGAGGGGGCTTTTATATGCGAGACCAAGTCAATAAAAACAAGTATTCTACCATGAAAGATGAGAAGAGGGGGAGAGTGAGGAAAACGGGTGCGAGTGGCGAACGCTGTCCTGCCGGCAAGAGACCCGCGCGGCGACGACAACAAGAAAGAGCGGTGTCCGAAATGGTGAAAATTTTACTGAATCGCTTCTAAGTGCGCGACAGCGGCCGCATTGTCGACGAGGGTGAAGGAGGTGCGGCGACGTTTGAAAGTTGGAAGTGTGGAAAATGGAGCACACGGACTCAGAGGACGTCACGTGGTTGAACCGATCTGCGGCGGCGGTGCTCGTTTTCGCGGGCGAAAACGCGTGCTGACGTTATAATTGACACGCTCGCTCATAGCTGATCACGCCCTTCCTCTGCACGGCCAATTTTCCCTCCGCGACAACCTATCCCCGCTCAAAGTCTCACCAGATGCCTCACAGGTCAGCTGTCCTTGCCCTTACCGCCTAGCTGTGCTACATCAACAAACATCCGCACCGTTTACAACTGCCGCAGACAGCGACCCCCGGTGGCGAGGTGTGATCGCCCGTGAGCGCGGGAGCCTTTTAGAAGATGCATACAGATTGTTGAAGCAAAGTATCGCAGCATTGTCGACGTTGAATTGCTAGTGCGTATCAACATCCCCAGACCTTGCTTGATGAAAGGCTTGAACCGCTCATGTATATGTCCAACTTATCGACTTGCATGGCAATACACCACCTTCTTTAAGTCGTTCGCTAAACATCATATTGTTTTCTAAGACGGAGTTTTGAATCCCCACGGCTCACATTGACATATTTTTCATACGGTGTGCTCGGTGTTCCCTCGGAATAGTAGTAAAAGTCGTCAGCGATCCGTAGAGAGTCATCATCAGCATAGCGCGTCAGCGAAGACTTGCGTGCGTATACTGGATTTCGGTTATGCAAAGTTGCGGCGCTGCGCTTCTGTGTTTCCCAGAACAATCTATTACATCTCGGAAAGTCAACATTTGACAACAATAGTACAGCGAGTCAAGGGAGCATCGATGGGAGAACCCGGAACCTAATCGAAAGCAATTTCAATCATCAGGTAGAACGGGGCCTAGACTACAATGCGGAACTCTCATACCAAGAAGCCTTGTGTTAATCGCCTATCCGCTGTGGTCTGGGATAGGCAGGATATGGCCATTTCTCAGTCCGAGTCTCCTATTCAACATATTCCTTGTGTTCCTTGTGCCACTCTTCCAGAGATGCCTCTGGGTACTCCTCGAATAGCTTCTTCTTGCCGTCAGGCAGGCGCACATATGCCGGTGCCGATCCCGTCATGAGCACCGTCTATACAAATAGATTCCATTCTCGCGTCAACCGCATGTAGTTCCGAATTCGATTGACACGCACCATCTCTTCGGGCACTTTCAGGTCCGGCTCGTCGATCGCAGACGCGAAAGGGTGCAACAGCTCCGGCCTATATGAATCAAAAACTATCGTTCACTGTCAGGGAACGTGTGACACACCAGGCCTCGTCCCATAGCCAGAGCATCGCCGAGCATTTCGAACAAAAGTGCCGCTCCGACAACGCCCGCGTTTCCTCCGGCGTGTCCCGGTTCAACACAGCTTTGTAAATCCTGTCCTCCACAACCACGTTGCACACATGAGGAGAGAAAGAGACATAAAGGCCGTTAGCCAGGACAAAAGAGAGCGGAAATTCAATTCTCACGAGATGTTTTCTTTCCCCTTGGTGATCTGGAGTGTGTGCGCGTGCGCTCCGAGATTGATCGATCCACCAGTACCGCCCACCTTTCGGCAGATGGAACACAGGCAGAGCTGATATGGCACTGGCGTGCTCGACTGGACTGTGAAAGCCACTGCTCCGCAATGGCAGCTTCCCTTGAGCTCGACTGGCATGGTTTATCGAACGAAGAAGTGCGGCGCTCTGTAAGTGCGTAGTGCAATTGCTGAAACAGACTACAACACTGACGTCACCGTTACGCACGAGTCGGCACGACCCATCGCATCGCAAAAACTAGGGAAGAAGAGTTGCAGCGTCGAAGTCAAGGGTATTGTATTAGGGACCGGCCCTATGGATTCAACGGTGCTATAGTGCTACCCTAATGTGACACTATCGAGGTTGACTGGCAACCTTTGAAATGGCTGGTGCGGTGCTGGTGTGATTGGCTGACATTTCAGCGCGGCCGATTCATCAGCTCGGTATCTCCCGAAAATGAATTGTACTTGTCCGCTTTTCGAGGGCAGGCGATGCCGACCCTCAAAAATGCTTATTATCCACCGACGCTGTTGTTCAAGTTCAAGTACCTTTAAGACACAGAAAAGTGTCGTTCCTCGTTCCAACTTTTAAAGGTTTTCGACGTCATATCCTCGCCATCTACTGTCCGGAGTGTCGCCCGAGCAAGTGGCCATCAGTATTTCATTTCGTTACCCAAAAAGAATTGTTAGATCAGGATGGCTGATGGCATGCAGACAATGATGCGAAGTAAGGAAGAATGGCGACAGGGGGATAGGCGGTAGCGTCTCGAGACTTGGCGCGCGCGCATACAACTATGACAGGGGCTATCGCTTCCTGGCGCCAGCGCCTGGCGCGCCCCTGTGCGAAAGGAGAAAGGGAGAAAGAAGACACATTTGGGTGTGTGTCCCATGGGACAGTGCATCGCGCCGTCTCTTCCCATTGCGAGTACCAGGATATCATTTTGATCAATGCGCAGCACGCTTGATTATATCGTGTTTACTTTAGCTATTAACCGATGCATTTAGGACTACTCGACGACCTCGCGCTGGGCCACCGCGGATTTGTGAAGTGTGAGAGCCCGAGGTTGATAAATTTGACTTAGATATGAGTCGTGTCTCAAACAACGCAACCCGGGGTAGCGACAATCAGAGATTGCATCCCGCTGGCGGCAGTCGAGCAGCGCATTTCGAGTGGGCTACGAGGTAGCAGCGGGAGCATAAGACTGCACCCTTTTTCTTTTTCATAGGTTTCACGCACACTCGACAACTGAATGCTGGATAGGGCGTGCAGTCAGCTAGGACGAACGAAGAGCGGGGAGATGACATACACTTGCTGACAGCCGCGTCTACAAAGATATGCCTACGCGCGCTAAGGTGGTCGAGGTTAGAATTTAGGGGTCCCTGGTGGTGTGTTTGTCCTAGTAGAGGAGCGAAAATTTGGCAAACTCGATACCACCACGTCATCGGTGGGGGATGCGCAGACCCGGGGACAAATCCATTAGCAATGTCTGAATTCCGCCTTGGACGCCGTGCCGCGCCATTGTGTTGCTGCGAGAGGGATCTTTTTGTCCTCGGTGGGGCGCTGGAATCCAACGAGGGTGGAATTGACATAGTTTTCGGTGGGGGGGAGATATCCTTTGTTGGGAGAGTGACGCCCTTCCGAGGGGAATCTGTGAACGAGGTCCTTCTCGAGCGAGAGAGTATGCTCCCCGGCGAAGGGATGCTGGGTTGGTTATTTGTCCAATGAGAGAGTATATTTCCCGCTGAAACCCTGGGTTGATCATTTTTCCACTGAGAAAGCATACTCCCCAACGAAACTCTGGACTGATTGTTCGTCTCGTCTGAGGGTATACCCCTCAGTGAAACTCTGGATTGATTCGATAGGGATTGATTTGTTGGAGATCGATTCATGATCGAGGGGTAGATCTCCATTGTTGAGGGAGAGGTACTCCTCGTTGAGGGCGCCATGGACCGATTCATTGTGGAGGATTCCTTTGTGGCTTGATTTTTTGTCGAGGATGAGGTAGTCCGGTTCTTTCCTGAAGGAGGCCTCGTCGAGTGGGTGATAGCACCATCTGCAGACGGCGTGGGCGGTAAGTCCCTTGCGCCAGCCGTATCTGGTAGGCTGTTAGGCGGCGGACGCCTGGGCGATCGCGGGGGGCGGCGGGGAGGCGGCTCTCGCGTGGCCGCATGTGTGGATCCCGCGAGGTGCGGCTCGAGGGTTGGGTCTCCTGAGTCAATAATAATACGTGGGCGCTTGGGAGGCAAACGCAACGGACGGAAGGGAGGTAGGTTTTCGGGATCGATATTCCCTCCGTCAGTCAAGGAATGGGGGTATGTCGGCGTGGACACTTCTGCCAACTTGACTAAGGCAATGATAGTCCTTGCCACCCGTGCGAGGCTATGCCAGGTGCCTCCGACGAGATCGTTGGGCAGGAAGAGGTCCTCCTGCGGGAACCCGTTGGCAGACCATGACGCAAGGAAGTTCATCACGTTCGATCTACGCAGGATGCCGTCTTCGCGCGAGTCGATCTGTGAGATCGATCCTGGCCGGAACTTGTTCATGAGCCTCACGAAATCATCAAATGCGTATTAGCATTCCGATCCATCAGACACAATGGCCAAAGACCAAATGAACAAACGTACTGGCAGAGGACGTAGCCATCTCGCAGTGCCCTTGCGAACAATCGCTGCACCCTCTCTTCCCCTACCATACTGGTGCCTGTGCCCATTTCTGTCCCCGACGCACCAAGGGAGATCGCGCTCTCATTCATAGGGATGTCGCTTCCTCTCCAGACAAGCTCCAGTCGCCCGAGCGCTCGCATGCGCACTCTAACCTCCTCCGACTCGCGCGCATCGAGACCCTTTCGTTGTCGGAGCATCTCTTCGCAGAGCACCGAAGTGGCTGTGCGCACGGCCTCGTAATTCATGGAATTTGAGAGGCCAGTAGATGAGTGCGACACAGTCGTACGGTGTGCCAGGGGATTAGTCGGGAAGGTTGCATGTTCATGCAGATTCGTCCACGAGAGCATAAGGGGTTGCGTAGGGTTGAAGGCGGAGTACTGTAAAGGTGCGATGTGCTCTGGGGGAAATGGTGGATTTTCGACTAGCAGGGAGGTTGGAGGTAGTTAGAGTTAAGATTGGGCCCTGAGAAAGCTGGTGGGTGACAGTCGTGTGGGGCTGCACCAGTGGGAGATAGAGAAGCCCTGTCTGGTCAAGTGGGAGACGGTCAGGGTTAATTTATGGGAGACCAGGCTGTGGCTAACTCAGGGTGCGTTTTCCACGTTGATCTTGTCATAAGCAGCAAGAGTGATCGTGCTTGTCATTGAAAGTGAAAGAACGATCTTGACCCAAGCTGGGGCCGGCACTGTTAGGAAGAGGGCTGTCCTGGGTGGGGCCTGAATTTCGATCTATTAGTATTGAGCATCGGTTTGTGTGTTTGTGCAGATGCAGAAGACCGTCTTAAGGGATTTCGCTCCACGTAAATCTTGGGAGCATTTCAAACTCCTACGGGAACTTCCGGGTGAATCCAACAACCATGCACAAACCTCGTGGCGCTGGGTGGTCTTCCCTTGCACGCACAGCCCCGCGAATCGCCAGCTGTACACGTGTGTGCGAAAGAGCACTGGCATGCAGTAAACCAAAATCAACACAAAATCAACGCCCACTCCAACGATGCTACTCCTGCTGATCACAAGGGAGTTATCGTGTATCCTATAGTTAGTACGCGAGACATCTTGTTCCAAGACTGCCGCGCGAGCAGGTCCCGTACTTTGGACCACCCTATTCACTGACAGAAGGCACACCAAGACAGTGGGAGCTAAAACGAGGTCTCACTGGGATCGGCTACAACTGCAGGTATAGAAGTCCGTCTTACTTCTAGAAGCCGGACCTTCAAGGTTTCTGGTGAACACGACGTGCGCTTGGTTACCCCATCTTGTAAAAATTTCTGTTAAGTTGCATGGTCCGGAATCCATTCAATGAGTCCATCTCGGAGACAGCTTGATTTGAGACCGGAGAGAAAGAGGAAGGGACAGACGTCTGCGGTTATAACCCGTTCCTATAATGGGGTGGACAGCCTGGTGGAACAAGAGAGGCGCATTTCGAGTGGGCACTGGACTGAAGTGATAACCATAAGATCGGCTTAGACTGCTCCCATTTCAAAGATTCCACGCACCACCTACATTTGAGAGCTAAATGACCCGCAAACAAGGAGCGAACCCACGCTTGCTGAATGTCGTCGTGCTCACAAAGCTATGCTCGCGCATCGAAGGCAATTAGCATCGACGCGTGGAGTTTCAGATTTGCTCTGGCGCAGCGCTGGTACTTTGTTGCCTAAAGTTGGCGAATTCGATGTCACCACGTTATCTACGGCAGGTGCGCAGGATCAAAGTTTAATGCGTCGACAAGGTAGGGTCCTGTTGTTGCATGTCGCACCGAGTTGTCCTTTTCGTGGTTGTTATTCACCATCTGGAGAGGGTGGGTATCACGGATGTTTTGAGTCTGCTGCCCGGAGTCCTGTTAGTTAGTTGTACCGACGACGGTACCGTAGTACAGGACAAATTCGAGCTTCGAAGGGGAGTTGATTGCGGATGCGGATGGTTCACGCACCGGAAGGGATAAGAAGGTACCTGATATGAAAGCGCAACAGAGCTAGGCTAATTATAAAATACCGCCGACACCGTATTGCTGTGGTGCCATCCCTCCCTGCGGGCGGCTGCTTTGGGCCCTCACCTGGCCTACCACTGGCATTGGCCCAGAATGAACCGCCGAACAGGGACACTCCTCTCATTCCGCCCCTTTATTCCGACTGCGCGCCTGTCGCTCCCTGTGCCAAATACTCTGCAATACAGAAGAACGGCCCCCACACAACTACGGGAGTAGACGAAGAAAATAACGGGCACTATATCTACATGAAGTACTGCATGGGATTGAGCATCCCGAGGCGCACGTTAATGGACGTAAATAACAAAATAAAGGCAGAGAGAAAGAAAAATAAAAATAAAAATGACAGCACCCTTTCCATCGAGTTCACGTATACTCGACTCGGAAGTCTGACGGCTGAGTGCTAGATAGAGCGCGCCATAGTAAGTAAGGACGCACCATGACCAGGACGAGAACGACTTGCCAAGGGTTGTATCCACAAAAGCATGCTCAAGGGTGTCAAGGTGGTCAGGTGCATCGTAATTTTTCAGCGCGAGAGACTCTTCTGTCCTCGGTGTCGTGATGGCACCCTGTTTCTCCAACGCGGGGATGATTAATGTATTTGTCGTGGGGGGAAAGATCTCATCCTTTGAGATATTGATGCGTTCACATGGGGAAGGGGTGAATTGAGTCCTTATCGGGAGAGAGAGCAGTCGAGTCCTTGTTTGGAGCGAGAGTAATCGGGTCCTTGTTGGGAGAGAGAGTAATCGAGCCCTTGTTGGGGAAGAGAGTCGTCGAGTCCTTGTCGGGAAAGAAGATAATCGAGGCCTGGTTGGGAGAGAGAGCAATCGAGTTCTCGATGGGAGAAAGCCTGAGAGCAATCGAGTCACGGTCGTTGTTGGGAGAGAGAGTAATCGAACTCTCATCAGGGAAGAGAGCATACTCCCCGGTGAGGATTCTCCGGATTGATGATTTGTCAGTTGAGAGAGCCTACTCCCCGTTGAAGATCTGGATTGATTAGCAAGAGATTCATTTGTTGTAGATTGGTCCATGGCCGAAGGGTAGATCTCCTTTGATAAGGGAGAGATAAGCTTCGTCGAGGGCGGCGTAGATTGATTCGTTGTGAATAATTCCTTTTCAGACTTGCTTTTTGTCGAGCTCGACATGGATTGATCCCCTGCCGAGGGTGGGGTGGACTGCGGGGACCGCGGTGGGACTTCAGCGCCAGCCGTATCTGGTGGGAGATCGAACGTCGGTAGACGCCTGGGAGCGAGTGGCCGGCCGAGGGATGGCAGCTCGCCGACAGCCACATGTGTGGGCCCCAAGGGCTGGACGAGAAGTGGGTCTACTGCGCCTGCCGTAATCCGTGGGCGCTTCCGCAAGGAAGGCGGCATTGCAGGATTGACATTGGCTCCGTCAGGGAGGGAACGGGAGCACGTTGGCGCGGACGTCTCTGCCCACTTGACCAAGGCAATGATAGTCACTGCCACGCGCTCGAGGCCGTGGAGAGTGCCCTCCATGAGGTCATCAGGCAGGAAAAGGTCCTCTGGTGGGAGCCCGTTGGCGGAACACGAATCAAGGAATTTCATCACGTTCGATCTACGAAGTACGCCATCCTCGCACGGGTCGATCTGTGTGATCGATCCTGGCCAAAACTTGTTCAAAAGTCTCGTGGATTTGTTAAAGCGTGTATTAGTATCACAACCAACCCAGAGGCCAGAGAGAAAAAGACAAAACTTACTGGCAGAGGATGTACCCGTCCTGCAGTGCCCTCGCGAACAATCGATGCACCCTCTCTTCTCCTAAGATATTGGCGACTAGATCTGTCCCATGCCTGGGTGCACCAAGCGAAGTCGCGCCCTTATTCATAGAAGCCCCCGAGTCATCTTGCCCCCACACAAGCTCCAATCGGCGGAGCGCTCGCATACGCACTCTAACTACCTCCAACTCGCGTTTTTTGAGGTCCGTGCGGTGCTGCAGCACCTCCTTACAAAGCATCGAAGTGGCTGTGCGCACCGCTTCGTAATGTTTGGGGTTTGTCAAGCCAGTAGATGGAGGCAACACAGCCGTACTGGGCACCAGAGAGGTAGACGGGAAGAGTACCTGTTCATGCATGTTGGTCGGCGAGATCACTGGCATGAAGGTATGGCTAGATGGTGTCAAAGATGGTGTGCGTGTAAGGGTGAGCGGCGCTTCGCGGAAAATGCGGGTTGCGTTGGACGAGCAGGACCGTGGGCAAATAGTGTTAAGATTGAGGACACGGAGAGCTGGGTGTGTGATGGTCGTGCAAGGCACCACTAGCAGACGCCAGGGGATCCCTAACTCGTCTAGAGGGACATAGACGGACCAGCTTTATATCAGGGCAGGCTGTAACCAAAAGGTGCGTTTTCCACGTTTGATTTAGGTTGCAAGCGTGATGATGTCGCTTTCTATTTGGGTGCAAGGGCGATTTAAGGGACCGGGGCCGGGACTGAGATTGCGAACCTGAATAGGACATGGAAACGATCTACGGCGTGTTTTCCTGTACATCGGTGTTTGCGAGGTGTAGTAGGCTAGCAGCATGTAGAGAGACCAGCGCGACAAAAAAATATTATTATTATTTATTTTACAATAATCGCGAGCACAAATATTTGTAATGCCGAGCGCTGCATCCGCCGAGCCAATAGCGATATCCAACCAATAGCGATAGCGACCTTCTAGAATTGCCGTAAACTATACGATACCCGAAAAGTGCTGCATGTGTGTACGTACAAAGGCTGTGTGTACAGCCTGATCAATTGGATAAGTGTATGTGTAGGATCGCATGGCGAACTGGCTGCTTGTGAACGGCATTTCAGTGTACGTTCGATTGGTGTGGTGATCTGTGCTGGTCTCCCCTTCTACCAGGAATCCTCCTTCCCTCCGTCGCGGTAATACGCAGGCCTGTGTGGCTACGATGAAGCCGCCAAGCGCTTCTCCGCCTTCTTGGGGCCAGAATGTGAGGGATAAATAAGGTGCGAATCAACCATGCCGAATCCTCGTGGCAGTAGGCGTAATCACCAGTGATTGCGCCTACCCAGTTCCATCATCCCTTCACTGCCCTGTGAAAAATGGTATGGTAGAGATATCCCGTGTGCGACTCCACGCTGTGGTGAAGTGGGTTCAGAACCCCCCCCCCCCACACAGTTGATAACACCAGACCGGTATCCACTCCAGCGATCCCTTCCGTGCTACTCGGATAGTCTGAGAAGTAACAATCTGCCTTTTAGTTGTCTATCTGGAGCATGTACACATGGTTTGTCACCTTAGTCTGTTCCAATTTCGATTATCAGTGATGGGACGGTCGGGACTCGATATCGTCCCGCCGTGACTTCTGATAGACTCGAAGTGCTATTGATTATCCTATCTTACTAACTTTCGGTACTGACTTGTATGGTAACGAATCCATGCGACGGGCTCAGTGAAACTAGTCTGATTTGGGGCCAGGGGACGAAAGAGGCGGGTCTGTGTGGATTGATATTTTCAGGAATGGGCTGGCGATCGACCTCAACGATCCAGAATATCACTACCTATCAATATATCAATATTTATTGATGCTTGGCAACGCAGCGCAATATGGGAATCTGGAGAAGCAAAGGAGCCGATTGTGCTACGTATGATATGATGCCATCGCATGACTTCGGCCCATCAATTGGGAAAAATGTTTGAAAGTTTGAAGCTTGAACATATAGACTTGAACCTCTCACCAATGTAAGTGGAGGTTCTGCTGACGCGCGGGTTCTTTTCTTGCAACAACTGAAGGACACTTGAAAGACTCGGATATGATATGCTATTTTCAACCCTACGCTCGGTGTTTACAACCCTACGCTTAGTGTTTACCGAACCCTACGGGAACTTCCGGTATGAATGAACGTATGAACCATCGCCCGGTCGGCGACGTTACGGTGCTGACTCGGACTCTCGCCACTTCCCGAGAGTGTACTAGTAGGGGTACACAGCTCCACGAATCAGAAGTCCACAAGAAGTGGAAACCTTAGCGGAACTGGGCTGGAATTGCCGCTACCCCGGCTCTCATCCAGGCTGTGGCCCTTGTTGGCCCGGAAACACCCGTCGTCCTGTTGTGTGATCATGATCCTTTCCCTTTTCATGGGCACTTGTACAAAGGAGAAATATCACAGGTAGCTGGGTACTATTGTGCATCCCCTGGTGTGCCTTGACAACCTAGACGGACTTTTCGTGCACCGGTCCACCTCATGGATGAGCCCAAGTAGTGGCTTACTCACTACCCGCCGCGGTGGTCGCGTAACCCAGCACGATCCATACAAGGCTCTGTATTGAGCCATTGAGTGTTGCTAGAATATGCGCCAGGGTTTTGGAGGGACAGGGACGAGAGGACGGAAGAAGAAAGTGAGGGCACGTATGTTCGATGACAAGTGATGGAGATTGAAGGAAAAGTGAGATAACTGGAAAAAGCACACGATATTTTCAGAATCACACGGGAAAATTTATTACATGGTCTGCACGAAGGTGCTGCAAAAAGAGTGTCTTTGGGGAAGAAGGACCGAGCAAAAGTCGTCGTACTCAAGTCACTGTGTGCGTGTATACATATGATACGTACAACGATCAAGACAAAAGGGAAGAGGGAGAGTCCAAAGGAAGTGTAAAAACACTAATTCACTATCATTGCGAGTAACGCGTGCTCTGCGCCTTTGGTATTCTGATTCTTGTGAGCCCGAGATACGAAGCAATCCTGGCGGCCCAGCCAGAGGGATGACGCATCCCGGGCCTGTCCTTCAAGGGGGGGAGAGGTTTCCGCGGGTGGCGAGCAACGCACTTGGAATGAGCCGTGAGTTTGCATTGAAGGCACAAGACTGCGCGTTTTTTCAGGGGCTCCATGCACACTCGACAGTTGATAGCTAGATGGCGCACGGTGATGGGTAAAGACAAATTGAAGCGAGGAGGGGGTTTAACGTACGCTGCTTGAATGTCAACTTCACAATTGTATGTTCACATTTGTTTGTAGGGTTGGGTTGAGCCGGTGGGAGTCCGAGTCCAGAAGCGCTTGGGGACACGCTGGCACGGATAGGTGAGCGACGACCCGGTGGGAGATCCTGTAGATTTGTTGGGATGAGTTCGTATCGATCGAGCCGCACAACCACAGGTCCAGGTAGCTTCATTTCATCTTACCTTGTCGAGGCGCAAGTATTGTTTAAACCACTCATGTTTAAGTAGTTCCTCTGCGCTCGGCCGCTGACCGGGATCCTTATGGAAACATTCCTTCAGAAAGGCGACCAGCAGGTCACCAAAGGACCTTGGAATAGGGGGGCAGTCATCCTCAACGATCCGGAACATCACTGACAACATCAGGTATGGATTAAATTTAGTGAAGTGGATACAGAAAGGTCCCGCACCTGTCACGATATTTGTGATATCCGCATAGGGCGGCCTCCCTGTCAGTAATTCGATTACCGTACACCCGAGTGACCATATGTCACATTTCGTCGAGATACCCGAGAGTTCAATAACCTCGGGCGCCGTCCAATTGGGCGAGCCGGCAATGACGGGCCTCGTTTGCTCAATCTCACGAAGGCGGAATGACGTGCCAAATTCAGAAAGCTTCACTCCTCCGTCCCTGGTAGTGATGATGCTGTCTGCCTTGAGGCCGCAGTGCACAACTCCATTACGATGGATATAGTCTAGCCCATTGAGAATCTTGATCACGTAACTTGCCACCAGCCTCTCGTCAAGCTTTCCAAACGCTTTAAGCGTCTGCCCGAGCGAGCCATTCTCGGCGTACCTGTACATGACAACGAAAGTCGGTCAAGGGGGAGACATAACGTGAGGCCCCGCAGACCGTAGGGCAGAGACGAGCAAAAGAAATGGGTGCAAGGTGGAGGCACTTACTCAAAAACAATACTTAGCATCCTGTCATCCCCGACCATGCCCTCGTACTTGATGATGTTTGGGTGCGACAGCTTTTTGAGAATGTCGACCTCGAGCATGACTCGCGCAACCTCTTTCTTTTTCAAGCCCTTCAACTCGACCCGCTTCACGGTAACCATCCTGCTCGTGTTCAAGTCGAACGCTCGAAAAACGGATCCATATTGTCCGCGCTGAGCTAATGTACTTAGTTGCTATAATGTAGTCCCAATCAGCGAACCCTGTGCAACAAGGAAGGCTACAAAGATGAGACGGAACACCCACATATTCCTTCCGCGCTTTTCCCGCCACCTCTACGAACAACGTCCGCGGCAAGTCAGTGCTCCCGTGCTGTCTCGCCTCGGACGCAATGGGGAAGTTGACCGTTCTTTCGAGGCGTCCTAGGCGCAACGCGGAGCCAGACACATGGTTCAACTTCGGACGCAGCCGCTGCCGGGCGCTTGCCTGTTCAATCTCTCTCCGAGATCGGCGAGGCAAGAGCACTTGTAGCATAGGGCCATTGGCACTACCGGGGCGAGAGCTTAGATCTGGGCTAGAGACGGAATTGGATCCGGTGCTGCGCTCGTTGGACGACGTGTGATCGGCTGATTCCAGTAGACGGGACGAGGACAAATTGGGGCTTGGTGAGATGATTGGCACGGACTTGGATTCGGTGCTGCGCTCGTTGGACGATGTGTGATCGGCCGAACCCAGTAGACGGGACGAGGACAAGTTGGGGCGAGGTGAGGTGATTGGCGGGACAAGCACTGGGGAGGGCAGTACCAGATTAGAGATAAGCGACTCTCTAGTTTCCATCTGAATGACGCGCTCTGGGACTTCATATCGCGTGTCCCCACCACTAGAGTTCAAATTGCGGGGTAGTGCGCCCTTGAACGCTGGAACCATGACGGACTCGTCAACGAAACCGCCTGGCGAGTTCCCCTCGCCTACATTGACATGCTCGTGGTGCCCGCCTTCGAAGACCTCTGGCGGCTCAGTAGGAGCCGTCCCACCTGTCTTTCGCTCCCGCGGAAGGGCCAAATCTTCAGAGCTATATTCGTGCTGACTCGGACTGAGTACAATACGGACATTGGCATTTGGGTCGCCGTCGTCGCCAACGAATCCGTTGGCTCTGTCGACAGCCATTGGATGAAAGGCAACCGTGCTCATATCTGTGACCGTCTCGCTTGGTGGCTCGTTCGGCACAAATAGAATCGTCTCGGTCGAGACAGTTGGGGTTATGCGAGACTCGTCAAATGCAGCATCGTCGCGTTTAGTTCCCATGTCCGCGAGCTCCGAATCGCTTGAGTTTGTGCTGGAATAGGTGAAGTTGCTCGAGGTGATGGACTTGTTCAAGGTTGCCTTCTCCAAGGGCCACAGGCTTGAAAGCAACTTGTTCAAGGACTTGTCCGTGGGTGGTTGGTTCATGGTTAACTGGTACATGGGCGGCAATTGGTCCTCTGGAAGTGTTTGGTATCCGGGTGGTGACTGATATCCTAGAGGCGACGGGTACCCTGGCGGCAACGAATTTGGGGAGAGCAACTGACTGGAACGCTGGATGGGGGGCGGCGACTGGTTGGAGGGCGGCGAGGACGGCTTGTTCGAGAACCACTTGTCTGAAGTTGGCTCGTTCGGGAGGGATTGATCAGAGGGGGTAGACCCATGGTTAAACGGAATCGGCGAGTGGTTGGTGGTCGACTGGTTGGAGAGCGGGGGCGACACAGGCGCGTGGCCGAAGGTCAACTGGTCAAAAGTTGGCATGAACGGTTTGTGGGGTTCCTCGCCAGATCTGAGACGCAAAAAGAGTCTCGAACTGATAAGGTTTGGATTCACCGAATGTACCAGAAAAATGATCGTCTTTGCTACGCGCGCGAGTGACTCCGAAGTCGCACAAATAAGGTCGTTGTCCTGGAAGAGATCCTCTGCGAGCCAGAATGCCGACCTGAGGAATCTTTTTACGTCCGAAGGGACGCCGTCCCAGTAGCCGCGCCACTGCTCATTTCGGCCATATGGGTTGGTCCATATAATCGATCTCGGCATCAACTGTCCCATAAGCCTTGTAAGTTGAATAAAAAAGAGGGCGTCAGCATTCCGTTGATATTTCCTCCCACAGGACGCGCCGAAGCGAAAGGAACGAGGGGACACCCACCGGCAGAGGACATAGCCATCCCACAGCACCTGTGTGAATACCTCCCGCTCTCTTTCTTCCTCTGCGCTGACATCTATCCCAGTATACAATGCATCAAGCTGGGCCACGCCTCCAGTGACGCTGTCTTCCTCCCATACACACCCCAATTGAAAGAGCGGTTCCAGGCGTTCCTCAAGTCCTGTCATCACAACGGGGTAGAAGTCTTTACCACGCTCTGGCTGCAGTGTATGGCAGAGAACCGAAATGGCTGCGCGGACCAACTCGCGATGCGTGGGGGGGCCTAAAGTCTCCCCGAGCGCGGGCAACTCGAAGTTGGGCAATGTGTCGGTGTCATTCGTGTAGTGTGCCAAAGCCGGAGACGGGGGGCCTGAGCCGGGGGCCATACGTTGCTAACTTTTTGTTCACGAAGTTATGCAGGATGTCCCCTGGGTTAGCGATCAAGGCGTGTGAGATGATGTGTTGCTCTTAAGTTGGGGATGACGGGTAGCCAGGAGCTGGCCCTTTTAGTAGCTGCTTTTGTTTTCTGGGGCGTATTTGGCAGATGACCACATACGACACCTGTCATGGTCACGGAAGCGAGGAGGAACTAGAAGTTTGGTTTGCAGTGCCCTTCTCACGACAGCTGTCTAGATTTTTTGTACTCAGCTATTAGTATGACGCGAAAACCTATTGTTTTGGATGGATGATTACCGCTTGGACTACCGTAAGTTGTGCACAAATATTTTTGAAACATAGGGTTTGTGCAATTAATGAGAGAGTTTGTCCACATGAATGCACGGATCACGGTGAGGGGCGTGTGCCAAGGAGGATGCTGTTACTGAAGATAGGCGCCGTAAGTTAATCGGAGTCTATGTGTTCACGCGTGTAACTTACTTAGTAACTCAGGCTCGTGTCACGTCAGCCAACCGTCACATGGGAACTAACTAATATACAGGTATAGTATAGTAAGGCCTACAGTAATTGGACGGATCAGCAAGGAGATCACCTGGCTCTCAAAGTTGTGGGCCTGGAGAACCTGCAGAATAACGTACTGCCGCCGAGACACCATCCCGGGAATATCTTATCTATTGCTGTAGTCGTGTCCAAGAGTCGCTACATTACAGAAATTCCCAACGAGTTTCTGCAACATTTTTCTCTTCCAAAGACTGTCTTGCAATTAATCCCCCCCAAAAAGCGCTCAAAAGTGATAAAGGAATATGCAGGCAAGGTATGTTCGCGCTGCCCACCGTCGTTCTAGATCTCTTGCTCCTGATAATAAATAATTATGATAATCAAAGTCATTACCTCGTGTCCGTATCTTTATGACCTTCTTCCTCTTCAACTATCGACGCTCTATCACCAACCACCCAAGTAAGAACAGCTGGGGAACGCAACGGCACCAACCCTACCATGTTAGCATCGTAACGTAAAGGGTTAGTCGACGCGTGAGTTCCATAGAGGAAGGATAAAGGAAAAGAAAAATGAACCGAGGTCACGTCCCGAGAGCTCGAGGATGCGTGGAGGAGTGGATTTGAGGAGCAGAGACGAGTCGTGTATCGTCTGCCCGCTGCTGGGTATGCTTGAAGCAAGATTGGATCGCGATACAATCTGGAAAGTCAGACGGCAGCAAGAAGGAAAGGACGCACGGGTTCACTGGTAGCTTGATGGGAGGCGGCGTTGTTGGTACTGTTGGATGTCGGGCGGCTGGTTGGGCGGTCGGGCGGTCGGGAATCAGAAAGCACACGAAGAGTGTGTGAAAGTGGGTCATAGTTGGCTGCCTTTCGGCGAGGCCAGGCGATCGGGTATTTATACGTTGGGTCCGAGATAGGGAGGACAAGTACGTAACGAGCGGTGAGGCCTGTGAGGTGCAGAAGAAGGGCGAAAACAAAGGAAAAGGAGGGTGAAGTTGTTGTGCCGGCGACAGACCTGCGCGGAGACATAGCAATGAGCATCGGTGTTCTGAATCGTTGTAAAGCCCTCGACAGCGAGAGCGAAGGCGAAACGAGTGCAGCGAGGTTGCTGGCGAAAGTCTAAGGCGATAAAGGAAGGTGTGCAAATGGAGAGCAGTAACAACTAGGCAAAGGAGATAGAAAAATATACTAAGTGTCCTGAGTGAAGCTATTAACAGTAAAGTTCCTTCCTAATGACGACGAGGTCCAGGCCAGGGGACGATTGGCAAGGGGCTACGTGGAGCAGCGGTCTTTCGAGTTTCGAGTACTTGACGTTGGTCGACGCGATGCGAGCGATCCGCGGGTCTTAGGCCATAGGATTTGGGGTTACGACGAACGCGGTGTCTTGACTGCGAAAGGGAAAGAGTCGATCTTGTAGCAACGAAGGTGGGAGGCGAAAGGCTTGGAGGTGAGGCAAGTAATACGAGGGGCGAACGAGAGGCCGAGAACGAGGAGATGGGGGCGTGGCGTGTGGAGGCTAGGCAGGGTCACGTGGTTCGGGCACAGACGGCCACACGTGACAATGAGAATGCGGGTGAACGCCCAGCGCCCAGCGCCCAGTACTCAGTAGGTGAATCGGCCTGCGGTGCTCGTTTACGGGGCTAGCGCATGTACCATCCCTACAGCTTTCATGCCTGTTAGATAGATGGTGTAAGGACGGCAAGCGCTGTAACCCTGGAAACGAGCTCCACCGTGACAAGCCGTATCACCAGTCTCTGAACTTGAACTTGTGTTAGTGGGCCACTACTTTGTATGGCATATCCGAGTTCTCTTGGGTATATACAGTCTGCAGGAAGCAGGGGGAGCATTGTCAATATTAGGAAAC
>Ga0307510_10003557_pt1 | contig 18182 bp, 25 predicted proteins | sample 12_EM_MG_FD_207224 | JGI IMG/M metagenome (GOLD analysis project Ga0307510, IMG submission 207224) | Populus trichocarpa ectomycorrhiza microbial communities from riparian zone in the Pacific Northwest, United States - 12_EM | ecosystem: Host-associated > Plants > Roots > Unclassified | place...
TCATGTATAGTAAGGTTCATCATGAGTTGGCAATTCTAAGTATAGCTCCATCATGAGCTGGCAGTCTAAGAATAGTGCATCATGAGCTGGCAATCCATAAAGGGTTAAATGGTGATGCTGTGGCTGCGGACTGTGGAGTGATGGCATGTGATAGTTGACTGCAGAATAGTCAGGTGATCCATCAGGTAACTTGTCAGGTGATTGGATGGCGGTCTGAGTGGCATGTAAGGGAATGAGTGTGGAATGAGTGACTGAGAGCGCAAAACAGATAGGCAGGAAAAGGTGAAAAATAAAAGATAGGGCTCAGGATCGTAACATGATGCCCTTCCTAGAGTAGTCGTTGCCATACGACCTAGGGTGAATCTGGTTGCAACCAGTCAGAGGGTACACAAGATATTCTGATGTCCATGCTGTCTGGAGTTGACTGTCTTGTATCTGCAATTTCTCCTTCTTCCATTGATGAGTTGGAATCAAGTGTTTCTCCTTCTTCCATTAGTTTGTCCTTGACTTTGATAATTGTTTGGACCAGAGTTCCATAAAGTCCCATGAATCCAAAACTGGATGGTGTTGAAACAGCCATGTTTTTAGGGGAATCCAGAGGAGTAGGTTGCTCTTCAGAACTCATTGATCGTTCTGTTTCTGGATCATTCCACTCTTATTTGAGTGGCATCGCAATATGTTGTGGTGATTCTTGTTGTTTCCCCGTGATGGGTGAGGGTTGTGAATCTGCCCAGTTAGGTAGTCCTTCCCTGTTAACCAATGGTTCATCTTCTGTGAGGGGGTGTTTGGGTAATGGAGTAGTTTGGATGGGTGAAATTCGTGACAATTGAGATGAAGATGCTATGGGGGGTGAGGGTTCTGACTCCAGTGAAAGTTCCTTTCACTTCCCTGTAATCAGTAGTGATTGAACTCTCTTCCATTCTGGTGGAATTGGTTTGTTGACTAGTGGTTCATCCTCCATAAGAGGATTCTTTGGTAGTAAGGGGGTAGTGCGACTGGGCATCATTGAGACAATAAGGGGTAATTGTGACAAAGATGCGACTGGGGGTGATGGTTTTGGAGTGATCCTTGGAAAGGGGGGAATGTCCCATGGAAGTGGGATGAGATCGAGTGAAGAAGGGGCCATTCTCTTGACAAGGGGTAATGGAGTATTCTCCTGTTGCATTGTGACTGGTACTGATATTGGTAAGGATGGGGGTAAGGGTATGTTGATGGGGTCAGGTGTTTCATCCATTGGTACTTGTGGTTCGTATTGTTCCATTGATAAGTATTCTCATCAATGTAATCCCCAAGGGACTAGGGGAAGTGGTGGTGATATGGCACAAGGAGGTAATTCCTCATGAGGTGGTGGTATGGTTGGTATTGGTACGACTGGGGGCAATGGTATGACTTCCTTAGGTAGGGATGAAGATGGATGGATGAATGGTCAGATTACTGGTGCTGGTCCAATGGGTGGCAGTGGTGCCACAACTGGGGCTGAGGGTGGTTGTTATGATCCACCCCCATTTTCCCCCCCTTTATCGGACCCCCTCCTCATCACCCTACCATCCAAACCTGTGGCTAAACGACCACTACCATTGAACCCATCAGTCCTACCAGACCTACCACCACTACCGCCTAGCGAACCATCTAAACCATCATCACCCCTTGATCAGCCACCAGTCCTACCCCTTGTTCCTGTGCCCTGGAATATCTATTGTCAGGATTACTCCTCAATGGAGATGTACCAAGAGCCACCCCCAGTAGAGAACCCACTGGAAGACCCAGACAGTCCCATGGAGGACATGCCACCTTTAGAGCCAGAACCAGTCACTCACTATGAACCCAACACTCCTGGAGGTCACACCAAGACCCTATCCCCTAAAGAGTCCCCCATTGAACCATGGGAAGTCTACCTTACTCAACCCAGCAGCCCTGTGTCCTGCAAGCACTCCTTATCACCCACAAGTCCCTCTTCAGCGCCCATATGACAATGCACCAGTTGTGAAGGCAGTTATCAGTCAATTATGCCTTCAGCCTCATTGCCCATAGCCAGCACCTCACCTCAGAGTCCAGGGCACCAGTCAACCTCCTCAGGAGGATCTGCAGACAATCCCTCATCTACGCAGAGCTCCACAGACGATGCAGATAGTGACATGGCCCTTAACTGGGTCACCATCAATACCGACTACCTTAAATGGTAGCTGCTTACACTAGACACCCATTAAACCATATTGGGCATGCAGAGATCAGATCTCCTCGGATCAGACTCAAACCTCATGGTCATCATCACATCATGACGACGCTTCCCTTCTTGACATGCCGCCATTGTCTAGGATCAATTAGGCAACTCCTTGATCCTTTCTATTGTTCTTACTTACTTCTCCATTGTTCGACTCATACAGACTGCAGCACTTGTCCGCAGATTATCATACGATACAGATAGCCCCTTCTTGACCAGAGGTACCTACCTTAGTGATCATGGCCCGTGCGCGGTCGTGCCTGTATATAAGCGCCCTGTATTTCGACAGTCAAGCCCTAAGCTTGACTTGATTAACAATATCAATGTTCTTGAAAGCTCCCCAAGTGCCTCCCCTTTTCTCATCTCTTACATAAAACCTCTTAGAGTCGTCTCTAGCAACACTAGAGACTTCTACCTCTTCAAGTACTTGCCACCAGTTCACTCTTAGTACAAGTCGTGCTATCAAGGCCTGTTGAAGCCTTAACAGTGGTACTTCTGGGATAATGGTAGTAGATCCTCCTGTCATTCCTAGGGAACTTGGGCTGGGTACAAATATCGATGTTGGTGACTTGCTTCTTATGATCCTTTTGTGATTCTTAAGGAGGTTTTGAAGTCCTTCAAGGAACTTTTGGTTCTTTAGAGTGAGGTAATGAGGGGAGAATTGAGGAGAGTCCACTTGTCACTGAGTCTGACCATATCTTTGATACATTGTTCACATTTCTTCTTGAGCAATATGGAGGAGGTGGTCTGAGTCAAGGAGTCCAGTGTCTATATACTGTTCAGATTGGTTATCATCTTCTGTGGGGGTAGGGGGGTTGGGATTGGTGACGTGGAGCAGGGTGTTTTCTGGTTCTTGGGAGGTAAAGGTTGTTTTGTTGCTGCTACTGTCGCTAGTTCCATTAATCAGGACGGCGTGGGTTGTGGTGTTTCGGGGGTAGTACTGAGGGGGATGGGGAGCAAATGGAAACCTTTCATATTCGACAGGAATCCTGAGAATAGGCTCTTTGTTATCAACTGGGACCATGACTGCTTCATGGTCAATGTTGATGGCATCAAGGTTTTCTCTTGGTTGCCAAGTGGTCCAGTGGAATTGGACGTCAAAGTGTCTGCATTGGACAAAGGTTCCGAAGAAGTAAAGTTGATTGTTGTTGGTATGCATGTGGATGAGGATGACTCCATTGTTGGTGCCCAAGGTAAAGACAGTAGAGGTAGCAAATCCTGTGCTGGGGAGCTCATGGTTGACTGAGGACATGGTGGTTGGGGATAGAAAGTGTTGTCTGAGATTCCAAGGGTTCTTATACTGCATGTGTTAAGGCCTATTGAACCTTAAGGCGCGACATGCGTGAAGGTGAAATATGCGGCAGTGATGAAGTTATAAGGGTCGTAATTCCCTTAATAACCTAAGTGCTTTGGAAGGTGATAAAAGCGAGAAGGTCATTAAGACCAATGTCTGGGTGAAGATAAAGAGGAAGAGGAAGTAACTTCAAGGACTTGAAGATTACTTCAAAGAAAGATAAAAGAGAAATGTTTGTTCAAGCAACAAGGACAGAGAAAGCAATAGATTGCAAACTAAGTGTTACGTTCCTGGGCACTTGGCCTATATTTTCTTTTCTTTTCTTGACTGATATGTACTTATACAATCACATGACCTCGACTCACATGACCACTTACCTGTACAACAGAACCACTTCGTCAGGAACTCCATTGTTCCCTCTATTTGTACGCTTTCTATTGTTCTCTTCTTATGGTAGTCTGTGACCACCATTGTTTGTGACTCTATTGTTCTGTGACCCTTATTGTTTGTGACCCCATTGTTCTTCTCATTTGTATGCTTAGTCAGGTAGCTGCCCTTTTGTATATAAGCTGGACTTATATCCTAGAGTTGGGCCTTAAGCCTGACTTAGTTTGCAATCTATTGCGTTCTCTGTCCTTGTTGCTTGAACAAACATTTCTCCTTTATCTTTCTTTGAAGTAATCTTCAAATCCTTGAAGTTACTTCCTCTTCCTCTTTACCTTCACCCAGACATTGGTCTTAATGACCTCCTCACTTTTATCACCTTCCAAAGCACTTAGGTTATTAAGGGAATTACAACCCTTATAACTTCATCACTGCCACATATTTCACCTTTGTGCACGTCGCACCTTAAGGTTCAATAGGCCTTAACATAAGTCAGGCTTTCCTCAAACATCCTTGAAACACAGGACAAACACCAGTTACACCCTGGCGGCAGTAGTACTTATCAGAACTCTCGAACAAAACAAGAGAGTTCACAGGAGACAACAAGATGATCTCCCAGCACACGTCAAAGGTGAAGCATACTTCGAATACTACGGAGCCAGACATAAAGACACCAGATACTACGTCGATCTCCCAAAGAAAACACGTGGAGTTGTTGAATTTGTCAAAGTAGAAGACAAAGTCTATTGGGTAAAACTCCTCTGGAAAGACAACCAGTGGTACACAAACCAAGGAGGAGTACTTCACACCCCAAAACTCGGTAATTGGAAAGAAACAGACCCTCAGCACCCACATTATGTCAATCCAGAGCACTACAGCCCAACACTCCACACCGCTATCAAGCAATCACCACACGAAGAAGTACTTGCAGGAGGAATTCATCATATCGCAACCCTCCAAGGAACCAACCCATTCACAGAACAACCCCCTATTCTTCCTCAAATCGAAACAGCAGTCCAACAAGGCATCACTATCCCCCTTAATACTACCCCAGCTGCTGCTGTTCAACCCCAGCTATCTATCCAAACCACAATGACAGAACAACCACAGGAAATTAACGTTGCTACTGGACAAAGCGAACAAGAAGCATGACAAATCAACGTCATCACTAGCCCTGCCAATGGTGCCCTTAAAGGGAACCCACCACCCATCTTCACTGGAGACAGAAGCACGACCAGAAAGTTCATCAATAACTTTGATCTCTGGAAAGCAATTAACCGACACAATGACACCATGAAGAAACCCTTCTCCAGGGTCGTCACCCTCCTCACCTACATGGACGGTCCCTTGGTAGACCCCTGGAAAGAAGAACAAATGCACAAACTCCAGGAATCAATAGACGATAGAGTTCAGGAAACAGACGAAGATCTCTGGGATGGCTTCATAGAAAGGTTCAAAACAGCCTTCACCAACCAAAACCAAAAGGAGAAAGCCTATCAGAAACTATGCAAACTCAATCAAGGCGAAAGCCTCAACAACTTCTTTGCTAAATTTAAGCAACTTGCCCACAAAGCAGGAGTTCCCCTAGACAACAAGGGAACTATCGAAACCCTCAAACGTGCCATGAATGAACCACTTACTAGAGCGGTTATACAATCCCCCGATTTCAACCCAAATGCAGACGTCCCATGGACTTTTAAAAAATGGGAAGACCAGGCTAGAATGTCCTATCAGAAATGGCTAGCCACCTCTCAATACAGTCAGCAAAAACGAGGACTGTACAAAGCCTTTGGACTAAAACCAAACCAAGGGAAAAACAACCAGTACAGAAGAAACAGAACTTCCAGACCACGCACCACCTCCCAAGGAGGATATGCCATGGACGTCGACGCCAATAGAATGGGACAAACACATTCCGACGCTAAAAAGCAACAACTCCTAGACGAAAACAAATGCTTTTACTGCGAAATCAAAGGACATCAAGCTTGCGTATGTCGCAAGAAAATAGCAGACCGTGCCAAAAGTGGCAGAACCGCTAAAAGCGACAATCCTACTGTTAGGAACCAAGACCCCATTGACATGACCCCAGACGACATCTCCGGTTTCTTAAAAGACCACATGGGCTCGCTTGATGAAGATACCAAACTAAGCATCATCGAATCTCTTATGCCGAAGGATTTTTCCCAAGCCCAAAACTAGCTGCCATAGTTAGGGCATTTTGCCTCGATAGTGTTTTTGTAAATCGCTCAAACTCCGTGCAAATAAAAGTCGCATTTTCACACTATTGAGGGAAGGCAGAAGAAACAGTCCTACTTGACACTGGGGCAACTCAAAATTTTATCGACCATACAACCGTCGTAAAATTATGCTTAGGAATGAAGAAACTCCCCTACCCCCGCCCAGTATTTAATGTTGATGGAACCCTTAACTGCCATGGAACAATCACTCATGCCTGTGACCTACTCGTTACTAAAGGCAACAAAAGGGAACATCAAAGATTCTTTGTCACTAATCTAGGACGAGATCGACTCCTCTTTGGCTACCCATGGTTTAAAACTTTTAAACCAGAAATCAACTGGGAAAAAGGAACACTTTTAGGCCCGAAAGTTCAAATGGAAACTCTATTATTTGGAACCCTTCAATGCACAAAAACATGGGTCAAAAGTAAAGTACCAGTCAATGAAGATCTCATCCTTGAAGCACAACAAACCAGGTGCGCTCCATGGTTGGGAGTAACCCCTTTAGAAATAAAGGGAGGCCCAGTGGAAGTCAATCACACCCATACAGTGGTAGAAATGGCCCATAAGTACGCAACGGAACATGGGAAGGAGGAAATCATCCTCCCAGAAAAATTCAAACGTCATACAGCATTGTTCTTGGATGAAGAAGCAAACAAATTTCCACCAACTCGTGGTGAAGGAGACCATAAAATCATACTAATGGACACCGCACCCACTCGCTTCAACTGCAAAGTTTATCCACTTTCAAGGGATGAACAAAAAGCAGAGGATCAATTCATCAACGAAAACTTGGCCAAAGGATATATCACACCATTGGACTCCCCCTACGGTTTCTCAACCTTTATGGTCCCTAAAAAGGATTCAAAAGAAAAACGGTACATTATCGATTATTGCCCCCTCAATGCAGTCACAAGGAAAGACGTCACCCCACTTCCCAACCTCAAACAATGCATCGAAAACCTACAGGGAATGGAACTATTCAGTAAATTTGACATCTGCTGGGGCTATAACAATATCCAAATACGTGAAGGGGACCAATGGAAAGCTGCTTTCAAAACTTGCTGAGGACTATTCGAACCAAAAGTAATGTTCTTCGGCATGAGCAACTCACCAGCAAGTTTTCAACACTTTATGAATGGTATTCTTGAAGAGTTATATGAACACTTTGAGAAGAAAGGTGTACTCGAAATACGACGCATACTCCAAAACTACATGGATGATTGTGGAATTGGAACCCTACTCAAGGACTTTGACCTTCATGTCGATATTATCCACTTCCTATTCGATCTCCTTGCACGCCATGACCTACATCTCAAGTTATCGAAATCTGTCTTTATGCAACCACAAATGGATTTCTTAGGTGTCTGAATATCAAAAGACGGAGCTACAGTTGACCCAGCTAAAGTTGCAGGACTCAGAAACTACCCACGGGAACTCAAAGATAAACGACAAGTCCGTGGTTTCCTAGGAGTCTCTGGATACCACCGCATGTTCTGTCCCAATTTCAGTATCATCGCAGCACCACTTACAAAACTTACTGGAAAAGACATACCTTTCAAATGGGGACCCCAACAAAAAGAGGCTCAAAACAAACTTATTGACATGATTACCCACACACCAGTACTCGTTCGACCAAACCCTGATCAACAATTTGAACTTGAAACAGATGCGTCACAAATTGGAACAGGTGCTATATTATATCAACAAGATCCCCCCATCACGAAACCAGACAGTACTCAAAAACCAGGACCAAGACGGCCAGTTGGATTCCACTCCCAAAAGTTTACCCAAACTGAGCAAAATTACCCTATCTATGACCAAGAATTCTTGGGAGTCATGCATGGACTATGCTGCTGGTCTCACCTCCTCAAAGGAACAACTATACCTGTTCTAGTCTTCACTAATCACGCTAATCTTTGTTACTACCGGGAACCCAGGAAAATAGGCCCTCGCGTTGCTGGATACTTACCGGAAAGGGAGCAGTACAACATCATTTTGGAATACAAACCGGGCGCCACTAATCGCGCGGATGCATTATCCAGAAGACCTGACTACAAGGGACCCAATCCAATTAATGATGACATCACTATATGGCTGGACCACTACTTTTGCGACAACCATACCTCAATTCGAGTATTCAACATAGATAGTATCGGTGATAACTTGGATAGCTGTGTCAAATTGGCTCAATACAAAGAGCAATCGCTACTCAAGAAATGGGCACCAACACATAACCTTTCCTTATTGGACGGCACACATTGGTATCACGGGACCGCCCTGGTTGTCATGGCAGACAACGCTCTTAGGAGGGGAGTAATTTCCCTTTTTCACGACCACGTGACTGCTGGTCATGCCAGAATCACCAAAACACTTCAACTAATCACCCCATACTATTGGTGGCCCAACCTGAAAACCTTCGTCACCGAATACATCAAGGGATGTGCTACATGCCAAATGACCAAAGTCAATACCCATCCTACCCATCCACCCATGTTTCCTATCACTCCCGTAGACAACGCGTGACCCTTTGAAACCATTGCAATGGACTTCATCACTAAACTCCCACAATCAGGTGATTTCGACACTATTCTTACGATCACGGACACCGATTGCTCCAAAGCATCTATCTTCATTCCTTGTCACAAGACCATTGACTCAGAAGGAGTAGCCTTACTCTATCTCAATCACGTCATACCCCACTACAGCATTCCCCGCAAAATCATATCGGACTGTGACGTCCGCTTCGTATCGAAATTCTCAACAGAACTCTGCCGTATTCTCAATATCCACCAGAACATCAGCACGGCATATCACCCTCAAACCGATGGGGCAAGCGAAAGAACCAATCAAACCTTAGAACAATACCTCCAAGTATTCTGCGGAACACAACAGAACAACTGGCACGCATGGTTACCACTTGCTCAGTACACTAAGAACTCATGGCCATCCGCAACTACTAAGAAAATGCCATATGACTTACTTATCGGATATACACCCCAAGTACACCAACCAACCAGAAAGACCACTATCCCCTCCCTCGAACAACGACTTTCATCCATCAAAGAAGCCAGGAAAGCCGCCCAAGAGGCCCAACGTAAAGCGCAAGAATCCTGGATAAAAGAAAAGCCACGATACGTCCCATTTGCAGTAGGCTCAAAAGTCTGGCTAGAAGGAACCAACCTACGACTTCCAAGTAACACCACACCCAAGCTTTCCCCAAGGAGATATGGACCTTTTAAGGTAGTCTCCCAAATATCAAAAGTCGCTTACAAACTCAAACTCCCTTCCACATGGAAAATCCATGACGTCTTTCACGCTTCCCTACTCACGCCCTACAAAGAAACAGACCAACATGGACCCAACTTTCTAGAACCACCACCAGAAATACTAGAAGGCGAACCAGAATGGGAAGTCGAAAGAATTCTGAAAGAGAGGTCTTTTGGCCATTGGAAGAAGAAGCAATACCTAGTACGCTGGAAGAACTACTCGCCAGCACATGATTTATGGGTTAACGCTGAGGACCTCCATGCTCCGGAGTTACTATCGGACTTCCAAAATACCTCGAGCAGTATAAGAACCCTCCCTTTTGACAAGTCATCCCCAGCATGTCCAACCAGGCGTTCTACACCTTTACTATCGACCCCCCTTTCAATCCGTTCTGTCACCTCTTCAGAGACCTCACTATCTGGCCCAGTCATAAGTTCCACGTCTTCACCCCAACTGCCCAGAAGACTTCGTCGCTGTACAGAACAATCCACCCCACTCACGCTCACGCCCTTGAGCATTCCTCCTTTTGCAAAGAGCAGTACTGCCCCTATCATCGCTGAATGCCCCTTGACTTTACTCAACCGACACACTTCAGCTATGTCTACGTTGGACCAGGAGGTACCACAGTCCATACACAGCAGTCTATCTATGGCAATGGAGACATTACCCTTTTCTCCACGATCGTCCCCACCTCCGGGTCTACCTATCACTGCTGGACTAGAGGTCGCCTCTACGGCGACAGATATTTACTCCAATCTGAGGATAGCTTTGAGCAGCTTCCCAGGCACATCACAAGGTCAACTACCATCCTTCCCCATCCCAGTTACTGGCCACACTTCACCATCCCCTATCCCAATCCCACCTTGTACCTCCCCTCAGAATGAGGACAGTATGGCTCGAGCACCATCCCCCTCCCCTCTCTTGACCTCACCCCCAACCCCATTACTCCAACGCCAGCACCATCGCCCTCTATCACCCCAGCCATCCAGCATCCACTCAAACGTAGTCGTCGACACCCTCCCAGACAACAAGATACTCACATTAACGGGACAAATTCCCTCTTCGGAACAGGTTCACCATATGAGAAAGCAATGCAGGGCCTTGTTGAAATACATGGAGCATCAGGAGCATATCACTGGGGCGCTTTCGGCATGGACGGAGGATCTCCTCCCAGCCCTGAACATTCTGGGAAACACTGAACTTGATGACCAGATATTCACCACCACCTTCCGCGATTACACCGCGGTTGAACATCTTTTCCTCATTCCCCAAATCCTCGATAAGATTGAGGGTTACATGTCAGACAATGATGTATAGAACGACAAACCATTTAGGTTTGCTCAGTACAACCCTACCATCTCCCTCTCCTCCACACCTAGTCCCATTCCCAACGTCCCTCAGCTTACTCAGCAACTCAATGACCCAAACCATCCAGGAGCCGGATGGAGTGAGTACAACCGCAGTGATGCGCGGCAATACCTGCTTGTCTTCCTCAATGAGTACGGGCAAGACGAGGTGGCATGCTATGTCACCTTCAGGCAAATTGGGGTCGATACTCACCTTGTAGGGACTTGCAAGCATGGGGACCCTGAATTTTCTATCCCTCTTCATGCACGTGCACATCCCGCTCCCAATTTCAATCGTCCCGGGGTCAAAGATTATGACCTCAACATTTTCCATCCCTCCTCCACCTCCCGACTCCTCATCGACAATGCCATCATCGATCTCAAGGATCCTGGTGTTGTTGCTGATGTTTATAGATATCAAGCTCACCAGACTGAACTCGAGGCAGTGAAGCGCCAACGAGTTGAGCTCGATAAAAGGGAAGACAGCACCCAAAGCAAACTCAGTATGGTGGAACGACACCTTACCAGCGCTGCTGTTCGTACCCGACTTGTTCCTCACCTTAACAGTATTTGCCCCCCTTCCACTAACGCCATTCACATCCCATGCATCTTTGCTGCTCAAGGACCACCAGACATTGAGGAAGGCGAAGACAGTCTTGAGTGCCGCGCCGTCTTAGGCAAGCGGCGTCGAGGAGGCAAACCCAAGTTCCCCTATTGCCTCAAATGCAATGAGTCGCAGCCTAATCATGTCGAAGAGGAGTGTCCCCTCTGGAAGACGTGTTGTTGGTGTCTTAGTACCCAACATGCGCATGATGAGTGCGACCGCCCCCATGAACAATGCGACGCTGAGTACTGCGCTGTCCCTCATACTCATCCCAACTTTGGGGACATGTGCGCCGCCATGTCATCCCCCACCTTGTGTCACGAGTTGGAGCTAGCTCGTACTGACTACGATGAGGAGTTTTACACGGTCTCATACTAGTTGTGTGGTAGCAACTCTCTAGGAGGGGCATCATGTTACGTTCCTGGGCACTTGGCCTATATTTTCTTTTCTTTTCTTGACCGATATGTACTTATACAATCACATGACCTCGACTCACATGACCACTTACCTGTACAACAGAACCACTTCGTTGGGAACTCCATTGTTCCCTCCATTTGTACGCTTTCTATTGTTCTCTTCTTATGGTAGTCTGTGACCACCATTGTTTGTGACTCTATTGTTCTGTGACCCTTATTGTTTGTGACCCCATTGTTCTCCTCATTTGTATGCTTAGTCAGGTAGCTGCCCTTTTGTATATAAGCCGGACTTATATCCTAGAGTTGGGCCTTAAGCCTGACTTAGTTTGCAATCTATTGCATTCTCTGTCCTTGTTGCTTGAACAAACATTTCTCCTTTATCTTTCTTTGAAGTAATCTTCAAATCCTTGAAGTTACTTCCTCTTCCTCTTTACCTTCACCCAGACATTGGTCTTAACGACCTCCTCACTTTTATCACCTTCCAAAGCACTTAGGTTATTAAGGGAATTACGACCCTTATAACTTCATCACTGCCGCATATTTCACCTTTGCGCATGTCGCACCTTAAGGTTCAATAGGCCTTAACACTAAGTCAGGCTTAAGGCCCAACTCTAGGATATAAGTCCAGCTTATATACAAAACACCTGAGTGTCACACTTATCCCCGATGCGCGACTAGTGGATCTTGATAAGATTTGCTAGCCGCTACAGGGAGGTTCCTGAGAATTCCTATCCCCAGCAATTTCCAGCCATCCCCAGCTCTTCGGGGCAAGCCGGGCAACTCATGTGCTAAGTCCTACGCGTCGTCATCGTCTCCCATGCCGAGCTCGTCGTCGCCGACAGCAAGCACACATATAACTACATAATTTATATAGCATATTATATATCATTGTGTTTGTTTTTACAAGTAGAACATAAATATAACAATAAAAAATAAAATTATGAAGTTCCTTGGCACGCGCAGCCCCAGCAATCAGGGCCCTCCTGGAAACCCGGAGCCGGCTAGCCGGGACCTCCTGCGCCCCCCCCGCAGCCGACAACGACGCGAGCTCATCGCCTCGCACGTTGAGTATGCTCACCCCCGCTCTCCCTCATTTATACACAATATATATATGTCATGGGATTTGTATTAAGTAGTAGAATAAGTGACAGTAATAATAATAAAAAGCTCCACAGAGCTGTAAGGGCCTTTGCTGCCCAGGAGGGGTGAATACACCCTTTCCACCCCTCGCTACAATGCCGGACACCGCCCAAACCATTCTGCATGGCGCTGCGACGTATTCCAGCGTCCTTGGAACCTCCGGCAGCGCATTATTGCGGCCCTGCAAGCTGGATGGGTTGCTGGGTGGTGTACCAATGCCAGCGGCTGCAGCGGCAATGGTGATGGCATGGCGACTGCGACAGAAGTAGGGGCTGCTGTGGCGGTGTGAATGGGCCCATGGCTGAGGGAGCGCGAGGGGAATGCGGGCAGAGCGAAGGGGTGCGAGGGTGTGCGCAGTCGAACGCGCATGCGGCAGCGCAAGGGCAGAACATGTCGGACATCTTCAGGGGGCCTAGGGGGAGTAGCAAAGAGTAGTTATTATTACAATACATGGGAATTTGGGGGGGGAGAAGAGCGGGAAACATTTAGGGTGTTGTCAGGCCCCTGGCATTCACAACACTTTTGGGCCCGGGGTTTCTCACCAGTATCCCCTCACAAGTTCCCCCATTGCGCCCCCTCACCCATCCGCCCCCATCCACAAATATCATAGCAGGCAAGAACCTTTATCCTGAGACAGTCTGAAGCACCAGCGGACTAAATCCGGGCACTGTGCCGCCACCTGTGTCCTCAACCGCGCACCCCATTGCGCCCCCTCGCTCCGCCCACACTCCCCTCGCGCTCCCTCGGCCATAGGCCCATTCACACCGCAGCGGCTGCCCCTACCACTGTTTCCATTACCATGCCATTGCCATTGCCGCCGCAGCCGCTGGCACCGGAACACCACCGGCAACCCATCCAGCCCACAGGGCCGTACCAATGCGCCGCCGGAGGTTCCAGGGACGCCAGAATGCGTCGCAGCGCCATGCAGAAGGGTTCAATGGGCGACCGCCGTTGCTATTTCCAGGTGGAAAGGGTGTGCCCACCCTCCTGGGCAGCAGGGCCTTACTGCTCTGTAGTGTACTTTTTTTACTTTTATATTCTTGTTCTACTTAATACAAATACTATGATATATGCATTGTGTATGAAACGAGGGAGAGCGGGGGCGAGCGCGCTCGCTGTCAGAGACGACAAGCCCAGCCGTGCGAGACGATGGGCTCGCGTCTTTGTCGGCTGCCGAGGGAGGGGCAAGCGCGGGAGGTCCCGGCTAGCCGGCTCCGGGTTTCCAGGAGGGCCCTGGTGATTGCTGGGGCTGCGCGTGCGAACTTCATAATTTTATTTTTTATTGTTATATTTATGTTCTACTTGTAAAAACAAACACAATGATATATAATATGCTATATAAATTATGTAGTTATATGTGTGCTTGCTGTCGGCGACGATGAGCTCGGCGTGGGAGACAATGACGACGTGTAGGACTTAGCACATGAGTTGCCCGGCTTGCCCCGAAGAGCTGGGGATGGCTGGAAATTGCTGGGGATAGGAATTCTCAGGAACCTCCCTGTAGCGGCTAGCGAATCTTATCAAGATCCACTAGTCGCGCGTCGGGGATAAGTGTGACACTCAGGTGATACAAAAGGGCAGCTACCTGACTAAGTGTACAAATGAAGAGAACAATGGGGTCACAAACAATAAGGGTCACAGAACAATAGAGTCATGAACAATGGTGGTCACAGACTACCATAAGGAGAGAACAATGAAAAGCATACAAGAGGAGGGAACAATGGAGTTCCCGACAAGATGGCTCTGTTGTACAGGTAAGCGGTCATGTGATCGTATAAGTACATATCGGTCAAGAAAAGAAGAAAAATGTGGGCCAAGTGCCCAGGAATGTAACAGCATGGTTGACTTTCAAAGTCTGCTAGTTACTCCAGGGTGTGGAGATCCTTGGAGTTAATCCAGGAATCATGAGCTGGCAAGTACCCTTTCCAGTGTACAAGGTATTGCTTCTTTTTCCAATGACCAAATAGTCATTCTTTGAGTATCTGTTCGACTTTCCATTCTGGTTCGCCTTCTAGAATATTGGGTGGCAGTTCCAGGAAGTTGGGGCTGTGTTGATCGGTTTCTTTGTATGGTGTAAGTAGGGAGGTGTGGAATATGTTGTGAATCTTCCAGGTAGGGGGTAATTTGATTTTGTATGCAACTTTGGATACTTGGGAGACTACCTTGAAAGGTCCATATCTCCTTGGTGATAGTTTGGGTGTGATGTTATTTGGGAGTCATAGGTTTGTTCCTTCTAACCAGACTTTGGATTTGACAGAGAATGGTGAATGGCGTGGATGTTCTTTGATCCAGGATTCTTGCGCTTTACATTGTGCTTCTTGAGTGGCTTTCCTGGTTTTGTCAATGGATAAGAGTTGTTGTTCAAGGGATGGGATGTTTGTCTTTCTGGTTGCCTGATGTATTTGTGGGGTGTAACTGATAAGTAAGTTGAATGGGGTTTTCTTTGTTGTGGTGGAGGGCCAGGAGTTCTTAGTGTACTGAGCGAGAGGTAACCAAGCGTGCCAGTTGTTCTGTTGAGTGCCACAGAATATATGGAGATACTGTTTGAGGGTTTGGTTAGTACATTTGCTAGCTCTGTCTGTCTGAGGGTGGTAAGCTGTGCTGATGTTCTGGTGGATATTCAGGATGCAGCATAGTTCCATTAAGAATTTAGATACAAAGTGGACATCACGATCCAAGATTATTTTGTGGGGTATGCCATAGTGAGAGATGATGTTGTTCAGGTAGAGTAGAGCAACTCCTTCAGAGTTGATTGTTTCATTACAAGGGATAAAGATGGATGCTTTTGAGCAGTCTGTGTTGGTGATCATAAGGATGGTGTCATATCCTCCTGACAAGGGTAGCTTGGTGATGAAGTCCATGGTGACAGTCTCGAAAGGTTGAGTGTTTTCAGTTGGGGTGATTGGAAACATAGGGGGATGAGCAGGGTGGGTGTTGACTTTAGTCATTTGGCAGGTAGCACAGCCTTTGATGTATTCAGTTACAAAGATTTTCATTCCAGGCCACCAGTAATAGGGCACAATGAGTTGGAGGGTTTTGGTAATTCCGGCGTGTCCAGCAGTTTCGTGGTCGTGAAAAAGGGATGTTACTCCCCTCCTAAGGTTGTTGTCTGCCACAACAACAAGTGCTGTTCTGTGGTACCAGTGAGTGCCATCTAGTAGGGATAGGTTGTGAACTGGTGCCCATTGCTTGAGTTTATCTTGGTTTTGATATGGCACTAATTTGACTCTCAAGTCCAAATTGTCTCCTATGCTGTCCATATTGAATATGCAGATTGAAGTGTGCTGGTCACAGAAATATTGGTCCAGCCATACAGTGACATCTTCATTGATTTCGTTTGGTCCTTTGTAGTCGGGTCACCTAGATACTGCATCTGCTCGATTAGTAGCCCCAGGTTTGTACTCCAGTAAGATGTTATGTAGCGTCCGAACACCATTTTTCCATCTTATCACTATCAATTGCCTCGCATCACCTGACCAATTACCTAACCTATCACCTGACTTGTGCACCTGACTTGGTGCCACACGACTGGGGAGCACGTGACCGCTCCCACGACCCCGTGACTGATTCCTCGACCTTGACCATAGACTTCTCACGTGACCAAGCATATGACCTATCACGTGATACCATGTGACTTATCGTGCACCTGACCAGTCAGGTGCCAGTCCCCGTGATCGTTCTCTGAGCATGTGACTCGGCTTACCATATTTAGCCTAACTGACCATATACGATGCTGATGGCCTCTGTAGCCACGCTGACTCTGTCTGACTCTGACACGCAGCCTTGATGACTCCTTCTGACTGAGTACTGTACGACTCTTACTGACTCTCTCGGCTGCTTACTGTACAAATGACTGATCACTTACTATACTATGACTAGGTCATACGACGACTCATACTGACTAGTACTAGGTAGTATATAAGACCTGTACTTCTGAGCAGTCAAGCCCTAAGCTTGACTTGAGTCTTGCAATCCTATCATCGTTACCCCAAACTCCCCTGTCCACGTCTTCCCGCTCTTCTTGTGAAACCTTCTATCTTCGCATCTCTACCTCCATCACAGGTAGAGGACAACTCTTAGAAACCGCGTTGCCAAGACAGACACTAGGTCTGTACACTAAGGGCGTTAGCTCAAGTACTTGTGTACCGACACGTGCACGCGCCGCTCGTACCATACTCATGCGCAACCAGAAGACACACAACTCACCGCACCCGATCGACTCAAGGACTGGTAGCTCAGGGCACCGGCCCGGCTACCGCAGGAGACCCGATCGTCTCACCAGGATACGCGCAGAAGCCAGATAGTGCTAGAGCACACAAAGGTGTTGTGCACCTACAAGCACAACTCGCGGCGGGCTAGGAGCCACCACATCTTATATTGCTCCTATTCTGGTAAGTAACCAGCAACACGTGGCCCAATTTTGCAGGGCTCTCTGTAGTACCTGAGGTTTGCATGGTCCATATACACTAGGATGGGGATGGTTGTTCCTTTGAGCAAGTGGGACCAGCAGCAGAGTCCTCTCATGACTCTGAGGAATTCACGGTCATAGATGGGGTAATTCTGCTTGGTTTGGGTGAACTTTTGGGAGTGGAATCCCACTGGTCGTCGTGGTCCTGGTTTCTGAGTACTGTCTAGTTTGGTGATAGGGGGGTCCTGTTGATAAAGTATTGCTCCTGTTCCAACCTGTGAAATGTTGGTTTCGAGCTCGAATTGTTTATCTGGGTCTGGTCTGGCTAGGATGGGTGCACTGGTGATCATGGTGATTAGTTTTTCTTGGGCCTCTATTTGCTTGGGTCCCCATTCAAAGGGTACGTCCTTCCCAGTAAGTGCTGTAAGAGGTGTGGCAATTATTGAAAAGTTGGGGCAGAACATGCGATGGTAGCCGGCGACTCCTAGGAATCCACAAACTTGTCATTTGTCTTTGAGGTCCCGTGGATAGTCTCTGAGTCTGGCAACTTTGGCTGGGTCGACAGTGGCTCCTTCTTTGGAGATTCAGACACCTAAGAAGTCCATTTGCGGCTGCATAAAGATGGATTTTGACAGTTTGAGGTGTAGACCATGACATGTAAGTAGGTCGAATAGGAAGTGAATGATTTCAATGTGAAGTTTGAAGTCTTTGAGGAGGGTGCCTATACCACAGTCATCCATGTAATTCTGGAGGATTTGCCATATATTGCATATGCCTTTCTTCTCAAAGTGTTCATATAGTTCTTCAAGAATACCATTCATAAACCGTTGGAAGCTGGCTGGTGAGTTACTTATCCCAAAGA
>Ga0307510_10003558_pt1 | contig 18181 bp, 18 predicted proteins | sample 12_EM_MG_FD_207224 | JGI IMG/M metagenome (GOLD analysis project Ga0307510, IMG submission 207224) | Populus trichocarpa ectomycorrhiza microbial communities from riparian zone in the Pacific Northwest, United States - 12_EM | ecosystem: Host-associated > Plants > Roots > Unclassified | place...
GCGCTGTGGGCAAGACGCGCGCGATGGAACTCGTCCCCATGGGACGTGGAGCACGCCACCCAAGTTCGGGTGGCGAGAGGTGAACATTGGCACGATCATGAGCGTGGTGGGTCGCAGCGCTCTCGCACACACCGTGGGCAACTCGCGCGCGATAGAACTCGTGGCCGAGCGGCAGTGGGTCGCAGCGCCTCGCATGCGCTGTGGGCAAGTCGCGCGCGATGGAGCTCGTCCTCACGGGATGTGGAGCGCGCCACGCCAAGTTCGGGTGGCGAGGGGTGAACATTGGCACGTTCATGAGCGCGGTGGGTCGCAGCGCTCTCGCACATGCCGTGGGCAACTCGCGCGCGATAGAACTTGTGCTCGAGCGGTAGTGGGTCACAGCGCCTCGCATGCGCTGTGGGCAAGTCGCGCACGATGGAGCTCGTCCTCACGGGGCGCATGTGAAGCGCGCCACGCCAAGTTCAGGCAGCAAGAGGTGAACATCGGCACGATCACGAGCGCGGTGGGTCGCAGTACCCTCGCACATGCTGTGGGCAACCCGCGCGCGATGGAGCTTGTGCTCACGGGGCGCATGTGGAGCATGCCACGCCAAGTTCAGGCAGCGAGAGGTGAACACCAGCACGATCATGAGCGCGGTGGCTCGCAGTGCCCTTACACACGCCGTGGGCAAGTCGCGCGCATGCTCATGGGGCGCATTTGGAGCACACAGGAGGCCTCTGCGTGGGGCAAGGTTTGCATAGATGGAGTACTCTATTTCACAGCTGACAGTACATACAAGTTTATTAAAAATTATCTCCATCACGGCACCCATTGCCTCCTTTTTTTTTTTTGGTTTTCTTGAATTAGAAGGCGCCCATTACCTCAAAAACCTCAAAGTAATAGAACCCAATTTTAGCGACAGTTATTGACAGCTTACTGCACCTATTTCAATTACTATTTATTATCCTGGCGCTACCTCTCGTTAGCTCTCATTAGCAAAGGAGGGTTTTCCTGATGCCCTGTAGCGGTCGTTCAAGGGACATGCCTAATTTTGGCAATTTCCGGGAACAGGCCACACAATTCCGACGGCACGCGTTCGTGTGCTGGCGGTGGCGCTGATGCTGGATGGACACGGAGAGACGTTTATGCCATGGGAGCCAGCTGACCGCCGGAACTGTCCTTACATGGCACGTCAGTAGTACGACGGTGAGAAGGCCGCGGCTCCATCGTGTTAAGGAAATAAAGAGAAAGCGTGCTGGCGCAAATCAATTGTCCTCTCTGGAAAGAAGTCATCTGGAGGGGCAACTTTCTATTTGTACAAAATCAATTGGGCTTAGAACGCGGTTGACAGTCGTGAGTCCAACTGAAGGGTTTTAAGGTAACAGACACAGATTGAGATCATGGCCCACGGCTATATCTCACTTCTCGCAATTCGCGACGCCCCCTGGGTCTTGCACACTCCGAAGAGATGTATGATGTGAGAGAGCTCATGTCCAAACGTCGTCAAGGTCAATGCAGTGTCAATGCTCATGCGCACTAGCGCAGGCTAGCAGCTTGTTCGAGTCACGTGTCAGTACTGTCAGTAGTCATTCGTCGCGAACGGGGAATTACGGATCCGCGGGCGGGATCTCATTGCGGAGCTGGAGCTACAAGACTTACTGGCACTATTCTCCTTGGTTTGGCATGCATGGGCAAAGTCGAGGCGAGTCGATGGCATGACTAGACGTGGATGCCTACGCGTATAAATGCGCTTCTTCGGTTATCTTTTTCTCCGCACCATCTTTCCAGTGTCCTGCGCAGCCATGAGTTAGTCCAGGTTTCTCGTCTAAATGGTGGTGTCGTGTTTTCTTTTGGACTGACTCCAATTCCCCACGAACATCATTAGGTGAGGACCCAACGTATTCATCGATTGGTTCAGAGGAAGAGCTTTGGTACAATTATGTCCCGACTCCCGACTGGGTTTGTGTGCCACATGTTCGTGTTGCTCTTCTCGCTAACCACCAGTAGGCTGATTTTGATGGAATCTTTCTCTGTGGTGTAAGCCCACTCATCACGATTTTTTCCCCTCTATAGTCGTCCATGCGATTCAAGCGACCTGCTTCCATTTGTGGTGGTTATTCTCGACCGCTGTGGTCTGCGGAGTCACCGAAACAATAGGTTGGAGTGGCCGATTATGGTCCAGCCAGAGGCCTTACCTACGCACACCTTTCCTTATGCAGTATGCCCTGGTCGTAGTTCCTAGGCTTCATCGTTACGATTGCGTTGACCACGAGGCGAAACAGGATTTCGACGACCATCATGGCACCGACATTCCTTATTGCTGCCAACTTTATCATCTTGGGACGGATCACGAGGCGGCTAGGTCCTCAATTCTGTCGCCTAAGCCCTATACAGTGTGGGTGACTTCCTCAGAAGCATCCAGATTTGGAACCGGCTGAACACGTTCCGTGTAGACTCAACATTCTTCCTTTCATGCGTAAGCAAGTCTCCGTGATGCTCATCCCCCAAATAAGATCGTTTTCATCTCCAGGACGCCATCGCTCTTATTATCCAAGCAGTCGGGGGTGGTTTGGCCTCAGGCACACAGCCGGTCTTGGGAGGCCACATAGCTCTCGGGGGAATTGCCATTCAGCTCCGTTCAGTTTATTACCCTATCTGCAGTAGCAAGCACCACTGACCGTGCTTGTAGTGGTGCTTACACTATATACTGCTCTCTCAGCAGAATTTATAATTCGGTTCATCATGGATAAGCCAATGCGACGAGATCGTGAGAAGGGCGTCATTCTGTTGCGTGGCACGGCGGACAAGCCAATAATTTGCATGCTAATCGGCCTGTCAACTGTACTTATGCTCCTCTTCCATTCGCTCCATCTATCGGATGATAGAACTCTCAGGAGGTTGGTCAGGCACAGTAATTTCGACCCAGTGGCTCTTCGGTTCGTCTGCTCTGCGACTTCCATTTGTGGGCAAAGTACTAATGATAGTCAAACAGACGTGTTTGATGGTGCCATGGTTGCTTCGGCGATGTTTACGCTCAATCTGTTCAATCCCGGTTTGCTGCTTTGGGGACGTTGGGGACTGGACAAAATCGGGACGGATTTTGGTAAGGTGGAGGACAAATCTCAGCGTTTGTCGTAGGTGACCTTCCGACTACTTCACCGGGAAAGTGTGCCGGTTTGAAGCATGCTGAATGCTTGTCTACTATAACAATTACAGCTGACTACTTACCAGCATGGCGTGCTTTCCGCCCGAGAATGACACGTGAGCCAGAAAACGGAAAGCGTCTCGTACGATGATGCTATCCACGCATGTAATGATCAACACCACACGACGGTTGATGATCTCGAAGTTGTCACCGAGACCTTTTGCCACCCCAGATTGGATTGGGCCAATTCCCGCTGGAGCGAGCCGAATGCCTTCCAAAGGCATATCAACATAAGGGGCAAGGCAAATCCTACGTCCCCCAGCGACGTAATTTCATTCTACTATTCGTAGCCGCCCTATTCAATTGATAGTAGTGTGGTTTTCGGACGAGATTTACAGTAATGAGACGTAATCATATATCTACTCGGTGTCAATACGGATGATGCATGATGAACTGAAAACGTCCCAAATCTTGGCATTTGCTCGCCGTCCGCAGGTTGTTTTTTATTGACTGGAATAAATACCACCATATTATGATATATTCTCCCTATTCTCGGACAATGGTACACAAACGCAAAGTCCCTTTTATTTCCATCATACTTCGTGGGTTGCACATAACGGTTTTAGTCCTTCCCCGGTAACAGAAGTGCGGTTGTACATGTTAATGGCGAGTGCGCATCGCAACTCGCCTACGAATTCGTGATCTGAACCTTGATTGCACCACTCTTTGGGTCGGCGCTCGTCTCAAACGCACGAACCGCATCCTCGATCGAAAACCGGTGGGTCACCAGCTTCCTGACGTCGCTCAAGACGCCAGCCTCCACTAGCCGAATCGCCTTGGGCCACGTGTTCGCGTACCGGTACTGGAACCTGAGGTCGACCTCTCGCGTCGACAACCGCATGAACGGGAAGCTCATCTCGCTCTTCCCGACGCCGACGACGAACACGGTCCCGCCAAACCTGACCGCCTCGATCGCAGCCCCAATCGACGCCTCCGCTCCCGTGCACTCCAACGCGACGTCCGGCTCCGTGCCTCCCATCGCCTCCACGATCCGCGCAGCGAGCTCCTTTGGCGCCTCCTCGGGCGCTACGCGCAGCGTGCGCACGCGGCCCGGTGCAAGCGACTCTGCGAACGCGAGCCGTTCCGCGTCAAGATCGGTGATGACAAGCGGATGCGCGCCTGCCGCACGCGCGCAGAGCAGCGTCGAGAGACCGATCGGCCCAGCGCCACAAATGAGCGCTGCGTCGCCGAGCCGCAGGTTCGCACGTTCTACGGCCGCAAGCGCGACAGAGAGCGGCTCGAGGAGTGCGCCGTCCTCGAAAGATAGGGATGGTGGGAGCTTGTGGCACCATATAGCCGGATGCACGATATATCGGCGCAATAGTCCGGGAATCGGAGGGGTAGAACGGAAGAGGACGCGCTCGCAGCCATTGTAACGGCCTCTGAGACATGGCGCGCAGGTATGGCACGGAATACCGGGTTCGATGGCGACGCGATCACCGGGCTTAAGGTGAGTTACGGACGAATGGACGGCGATGATCTAGTGCAGAATGGCTGCTCGTGGATATCGATGGATAAGCTTAAGTCATGCGAGATACCTCTCCAGCAGACTCATGGCCGAGGATGTGTTTGTCCTCGACGACCATGGGCCCTATGCGCCCAGAATGCCAAAAATGCACGTCTGAACTACACGGGTGTAGAATCATGCACCATTTCCCGAAGCAAAGATACGCGCATACCCACAGATCCCTGTGCTTCGCATTTCCACGACGACCTCACCCTCTCCTGGAGCCGACTCGATGTCTGCAACAGGTGGGTCCGCCTTGTCAATCCATAAGTTGTGCTGTGGATCAGTGTATACACCGATGTTAGGCTTGAGATTCGAAGGTGAGGACATGGTGGTGAGTCGAGGACAAAAGAGATAAAGTGCCTGCCATGTGCCCGCTATGATTACAGTAAAGTATGTTACGCCGTTACGCCATACAAACAAGGCTACGTCGGGCCGAGCCATGCCAAAACGGGTCAAGACGATGAGTCAATAACTGGTAGCATAGACATAACTCTCCACGCCTAGCACGGTGACACTCATCTAGGCGGACCAGGGGCCAGTCAGCTCATCTAACACACGCACTAAAAGTGAGCAAGCAGACCCACCTTTCGTGGGCATTCCACCGTGACACGATTGCAACCCCAGCATTTAATTTCCTCCAACTTGGGGCATCCGTCCAGGATCGCTTTTATCACAAAATTGTCTACAGCCCTGTTCCACCCTATGTCCAATGAGCGCAGCTCCCGCGCCTCCCCAATCTTTGACAAGGCCTCCGCCGTTGTCTCGCGCCACGCGTTGATACTGAGTGTCGACAACGTGGACCCGACGGAATCCAGCAGTGCTGGCAGCGCTTGCTCACCAACGTTGGGGGCCCGAGCCATGCTCAGATTACTAAGAGCGGAAGGAAGCCATGTACGGAAGAACGTCGCAACGCCCTCGTCGGTGAGCGCGGGCAAACTGTCCAACCTGAGGGAGACGAGATTTCGCGCATACTCTTGCACGCCTTGCTTGAGGACGTCGTCCCCAAGTTCTTCATGACCTGACAAATCCAAGTGCGTGAGTCGCCCGCCGAGTTTCTCAAGTAGAGCAATAAGCCCATCCTCGGAACATGAGGTACTGGGCGAAGATAGGTCGAGTTCTTCCAGTCGCTGGAGGGAGGAAATGTAAGGAAGGAATGTGTCGTCGAGCTTTCCGATTTCCTTCAGACGCAGCTCCATCAGATTTGGACAACAAGCAGAAAGTGCTGACATGCACTTGAGGTCGAATCGAGGGCTCTGGTGGAGTAGGAGAGCTTCCAGTTGAGGATGAGATTGGAAGAAGCGAACCCAGGCAGGAACGCGGACGAGGAAGGGTCCCAATAGCTCGAGGCGCACGAGCGAGGGAAGAGAAGTGGACCAGGAATCAAGGACTGCGTCATCAATGCGTCCACAATAGTCAATACGAAGGGAGGTGAGGTTCGGGTTAAGTTGGGCAAGGGTTATGAGCGCAGATGAATGGAGTTCAGTGCCATCGTAGATATTGAGATTCGTGTTTTTCACGTCATAGAATAGGGTGGCATTTTCGGGTGTCCTAAAGAACATTCGTTGACAGGCCGAAGGTCAAAAGTGGCATAATCTTACAAGGATCGATTTCGACAAAGCGCACGAATAATCTTGTCGAGGTTAACGGATCCAATATCTCCAAACGCCTCAACGTCGTTGATATGTTTGGATATGAGCTTTCAACGCGAACGTGAGTAACTAGTAGGAAGGTAACCGCGCAATCACGCTTACCTTGATACAAAGTGACACGAGAGTAGGGAACTTCGTCTCCTGGTAATTTGTGATATTCCGCTTTTCCCCAGCGGACTTGCGCTTGCGTGGGACAGAAGGCTTCTTAAATGGGTCTGCTCCAGACGCCTTGGCACAAGGGTGGCAAAGATAGCCGGGCGGAGGGTCCGAGGCCATCGTGTACTTGGTCTTAACAATTCATAGGTAAGGTGCGAGCGACATAGCGGCCGAAGAGCGCACCATGGTGAACTGTTTCGAGCATTTGGCGCATTTTTCAAGGCTCCCTATGGGCGGCTTGGGTTCGCCTGACTTGTTTGACCTGAGCGACTTCGATAAGGCGGTGTACTCATCTCCGTCGTCGTCGAAATCGTCGTCATCGTCGTCACCCTGCTTCGCTCTCTTCTTCGCCGCCGCTTTCTGCTTCTCCAAAGCTGCTTTTGAAACCTTGCGCTTCCTTCCAACAGGAGTCTCCCCTTCGCTATCAAGGTGATCGGAATCGGGAGGAACCTCGACCCCAATGTAAGAGTGGGGCGAAGAGAAGTACGGGTTATACAGATACGCACATCTCCGGTGGCCGCGCTTGTACCCTCACCCTGTTCTCCGGCATTAATAGGATCCTGATTCCCACTAGTTGATGCATTACTAGGGCCAGCTTCAGCCTGCTGCTGCTGTTGTTGTTGCTGTCCTCGGCGACGAATTAATGCATGATTGATGCCTGATTCCTGGGGCGAAGTGAGTATATGTAGGATCCATGAGTTCTAGAGAAGACGAACTCTCAGAAATTCTGTGAGGGCTGACGTGGGTCCGCGGACATTGTTTCTCCTCATTCTTGGTCAAGCAGTCTGGGTTTGGGTTAGGACGTCGCGTCGCGTGCAGAAACGCGACATGCTAAATTGGCCGAGACCAAATATATCCAAATAATGTATTTTCCTGTTGTCGTCTTGCCACTTCAAGTTATGATCGATCCCTCAGGCTCCCTCACACTCCCGAGATGCCCAAAACGAGCGTTGATTTCGACGACAATATGAGACACCACTATATACGGTTCTGCATCGTACTCTCAGGAGACTGCTTGGTGAATAGTGATGCCTAGCTATGCTTCCCACTCTTCCGTCTCATTCCTCTGCTGAAACTACTCCAAACGGCTTGATCCTTGAAGTGAGGCCATTATTCACAGACCGATGTCTGGAGGGCTGTAATCGAGGTTGATGGGACCAGCTAAAGCTTTATTTGGAATTAGCAAGGCCAAACAGGTAGAGGCGAGAACGGCACGGACTCTGGGAATCGTTGTTGCAAACAACCTGGGTTATTATTGCTGTTGCGGAACGTTAGCATTCCGCATAGGGAGGAGGGGTGAGTAAAAAGGACACTACCATTGCGTTCCGCCGATGGTAGGAAGACAGACCAACCCAACGTCGAGCGCAGCGTCTAGCAATGCGCTTATACCGGGAAGACTGGAAGCCTGACCGACGAGAGGGTTGCCGGTAGGTGCGTAGGTGGTGCAGCACTACATCTACTGCGTGCTACACTGGCGTTTGTTGGCCAACGCAATGTCTGGAGGGTGGCCTCAGGAGTAGCGGAAAAAGCGAGGCTGTTGGCCATCAAAGAGATGAGGGACTTGTTGGACTTCATTATGGAGGTGATATGGAGGCTGTGGGAATCCTGGAGTCCTGAAGTTGCACTTCGGACCGGAGAGTAAGAGTATAATGTGCTCCACTTTATACGTTCCCTGCTAATGATAGCGAGGCCCAAAGCAGTCTTTACTGACCAATAAGGGTGTCGCGCTATGTTTCGGAACCACAAGGGAAGGCCCCGGAGCTCTTTTTCCGCCAACTCAATGTGGCACTAGGTGTTACCTCACCAGGAAACACGAATCCTTGGGCGTATGTGAATGGCGTACGGCAGCAGCGCCACTGGATCGTAAGCTACAGAGAAAGGCTGTGTCTGATCATAAAACACCAACAGAGGGCTCCAACAGAGGGCTTCATTTTTACGGCTTGCAGGCATCTGTCAAATAGAGCAATCAAGAACCTCGGAATTGCTGGCCGAGAACACATCTGTCAATTGGGAATCACACTACTTACATCTGGTTAGCTGAGTCGTGGAGAATAGCAGCGCTTGAGACTCATGAACCGGATGCCGAAGAATCTGGGTCTGTTTCAGCGAGTGGCGCCAGTCGCGGTTTGAGGTCTCGTGACCATAGACAGGTGTTTTGGGCTGTGATGCTAGGTCTGGCCGATCTAAACCCAACATTGTTGTGCCACTGGTGCAGAGTGACGTTGAAAACACCGAGGAAAACGGGACCAAGTACAATGGGAGACAAGTACATGGTGACACATGCACGTGGGGTCCTATCGTGACTGCTGGGTTCTCATTCCACACTCATCGGGCTCGTCGGTGATGTGGCGTCTCCCCATGCAAATTGACCACTTGACAAAGAGACAGGTATTCACTGCCACTTGGGTGAGTGTCAATCCTGACTTACCTCATTGGGACTCATTAGGCTGGTCTAGGTTGCTTATGGCACCTTCGATGCGCCGATAAATGGCTAGATAGCCGACAAACACTCGTCCTCTCTTGGTCTCGACTTCGCATGCCATGCCACGCCTCCTTCCCACTTATTTTCCTATCGCCGCCATCGATCGATCTCTTTCCCCCTCAATATCCTTCTCCCTTCAAGTCCCCATCGTCGCCCTCCAATCCCAGCCTCCAAGTCCAAGCGGATCGCCCAGCGACTCGTCAGCCAACGCCACTAATGCTCGCCGCCTCGAAAATCGTCAACGCAACGCCTCGCGCACTGCCAGTTCGACACCTCGCCGTTGGGGCTGTCGGGCTGAAACGTATCTTCGTCATGGACCAAAATTGTTATAAGACTAAATTCATCTTCTTTCGTACGCCCTCTTGTGATCATTTTCGTCTTAGATCTGCCGCTTTTATCAGAATTTTTACCTTTCCTTCCACGGGTGACCCGAACTTTCGTAAAGCTGCCCCTCGCAAAACTGTAATATCCACCCCATGAAACAATATACTTGGCCCTCTTGGCATGCTTCAAAGTTGCTCTGCCGTCCATGTCCTAGCGAACCTTACTCTCCTCCTAGATTGGAATGAATACTGTGGGCTGTCAAATGCCCACGGGTAGGTACCTGGAAGCGTCTAGTGAGAGAACCCAATTGCCAACTGGTTCGCTATTCGTATCCAGTAGTCATTTTGAAAGACGTAAACGGGGTGAGGCATGAACCATTTATCATGTGTTGTAATTGTCCCCTGAGTTCCATGGGCAGAGCATAGGTAGTTGACAGCCTGAACCGCGGGTATGTGGCTGTTGTTTGAAAGCACAGGCTGGGTTTGTCAACTCGAATGAGTAGTGGTCCATGCATGGATGAAACAAATGCCAGAATACGTTTCATGATACAGACGAAGGCCAGTGCATAAGCATGTGGAAACGAAATGATAGGAATGACAACAGATGGACCGCCCAATCCCCACAGCGAGAATCGACCTACCGGCATATGTGCCGCAAAGAGACAGCCGTGCGGTACCAGAATTGACGCTTAACTCATAAGCGAGGCTGACATCTTCGAGCGATTTACCTCACGGCCGCGGTCCAGCACTGCAGATCCAGAAAACTGGTCCGGAAGATGTAGGTGACGGCAGAGGCGGAAAGAGGGTAACTCATTGAATAATTATCCATTATTCAAGTTAATGTTCTTGGGCAAAAGAAACGAGTTAACTTTACCCTATTATGAAAGATACGCAGAGGCACCTTAGGACGCTATCAGGAGCTCGAGGAAAAAGAAACCGCTTTCTCTTGGGAACCTGGCGAGCATTGTTCACGACAGTGCAGGGTTATCGCCTGTGTAGCCAGTGGTCAGAGTCTCCTGGATAATAAATACGGAAGGAGGTCGGAGGACGAGAACTTGAGCGAAGTGACGGTCTTAGCAGTTATCTAGGAACAGCTAACCGTCGACTGCACGAGCAGATGTATGCATGTATGTGGAGATGGTTGCAGTTGGAATTCGGTAACGATACGAGAAATGGCCTTGGAATGATTGCTGAAGTGCGGGCTCAGATTGATGGCTCTCGGGGCAAGGCTAATAGCAGTCCACTCAACGGTCACACCCTGTTAAGATTCACTTGATAAGCAGACGCAATGGGCAGCTTCCCTTGGATAGAAGTTCCAAGTCTCCATGGCTCGTCACGGTTACAGAATGGCAAAGCAATGTTAGACATTTCTGAATGCGGCGGGCCGTGGGGATTGTTCTCTGTCGAAAACCAAGCTCACGAGGTGAGATGGTAGATGCCTCAAGATCGCGGCTAGTAGTACTAGTACCAGTAGGTGGCAGAACAAACTCGCCTCGCCGATTAACTAAATGACCCCCACCGTTCTGGCCTGCTCAATCAGGTGACTGATCCTCGGTCAATGCCGAGAAATTTATTCTGGACTTAATCTATCCTTACGAAATGGACACACGCAAGACTCTCGCTTATCAAAAACAAGCCTCAATTTCTTCAGTACGTACGACATTTGTGGCCATCTACGGTAAGATCCAATACCCTAGGAGATGGGGATGAGAAGGGATTCTTGAGCACTCAAGGAGCAAGGAACTGGTGGCTTGGACTACCACCTTCTTTACGGCGGAGTCTATGGTCAACGCAGATCGAAAGCTTGATAGTCAGGATAGAATGCAACACGATGCCCCGTCCACAGCTTTCGGCCAATCCCCTCATTCACTACTTGCCTCGGTGCTTCTCGGCCCCGTAGAACCTACACTCAAGTCGGCTATGGTCACGGAGACACTGGTCATTCCCGGCTAAAAGCCCCTCTATGACCGGTGTCACTTCCCCGGAACATGACCAAATTCCTGGTGTCTGGCCTCGGTGTATGGACATCTAGCGCTAATGCTCAACTCAACTAAACGTGAAGATGGTGATGGTGATGATCCGAACCTTCGAGGTGAAAGGTAAGTGACTTCAGTCGATTCTTCCCCACCTAGGCTCTCCTAATCAATCAACTTTGGGACAGGGACGCCGTTTGTTGTGCCTCCCAGCCCTCCTTTTCACGTCCCGGGTCCCAAAATGCATAATTTTTTTCTGGTTTGTAAATGCCACGCCCAGACCCCGGCGACGTCGGAATTCTATCCCGTCTTCGTGCATCTCGAAGAAACCTGCATTGTATGGCGAGGTAACACGAGGCGCTCTATTGAGACTAAATCGGCGGAAGAAGGGACGTATTGCCCTAATAGCCAGGCGAAGGCGTGGTGCCTCTACTTGAGCAGAATTGATTGCGTATATCTTTGTTATCATTGGTCAATCATGAAGCCAGGAAACGTATAAAGGAGCGAGCAGTATACTCTGTTGTTCCTCAGTCCAAAGCGCAGCTTCAGGATTACCACAGACTCCATCCAGCCTTCACAATGATGTTTTCCAAGCCCCTCGTCTCTTTCATCGCGGCCTTCGCTTTGGCGACTGGTGTCTCTGCTGCCGCTACCCCGATGGCCAGAGATGCAATCAACGCAAGCCAGTGTAACGTCGGGTCGATATCATGCTGCAACACAATGACCTCTGCGAGCAACCCATTAGTGGCAGGGCTCTCTGGCCTACTCGGCATCATCGCGGACGCCACCGCCCAAGTTGGGTTATCCTGCCTTAACCTTCCTCTCAGCACTACGCAATGGTAACGCTCGCCTCCTCCCGTGTCAGATGCAGGATACTAACATAGCGCGACAGCACCGGCACCCCTGTTTGCTGCAGCGGCTTTTCTCAATGTCAGTGTCTTTCTTGGCTTTGCTTGTCTGATATATTTCTAATGCCCGCCTTTTACACAGCCGGTCTCATCAACATTGGTTGCTCCCCGGTGATCCTAGGCCTGTAAAAGTAGGAGCAATCGAGCGATTGCGGTCGAGTCCTGTTGGATTAATCAGAACGGTTGAGGGGAGGAGGATGTGACTGGGCAATTTGTTTGGCATCTATTTTTGGCTCAGTCCCGTCGTAGTATCACAGATCAACAGTGGTATTTCGTGCGCTTGGATTGATGTTGAATTTAACTTGGTTGTTTGATCTCTATCAGGATTGCTTCTTGAGTTGGGCGCGCTCAGGTGACGCGTTGAAGGACAGGCCTGGGTGATACCACTGGCAGTGTAAGGCAAGCCTTACAGCCACGTGTGAACGCGTGAACGGCCACTAGTACGCAGCGCTACGCAGCACCTGCCAACGTCACTCCCTTGTCTCATAGCCTCATCCTTTAGTCTCTTTTCCCTTCCTGTGTTCTCACTGCCTCGTCGTTTGATCTGCCATCACCGCCTCCCGACTCCCGGCAATACCGACACACTGGCACTGCCTCTCATTTATTTCTGCATTGCTCCCTCGCTCTCGCCTCCATGGACTCGTTTCGATCCCTTTACCTTACCATAACTCTCAGTACTACAGTAGTAGGTACTGATCTGTATATAAGACACACCCTTGCTCTCGTAGAAGCAGGTAATCGAAGCCCACTTTCCCGCTCTCTCTCTGTTTCCCGTTCTCTCAGACCGTTTGACGCACAAGTCAAGCTACCGTGCTACTGATCGTCTTCCTGGTCCCTCCTTTCCGTTTCCTTTCCATCCCTTCGCAGCCTATCGAACCTTCACCAGACGGAATCCACAAGAGCTGGGGGAACTTGGTGTTTAGTCTCTTCGACGACGGGCGATAATTGTACGAACATGCCCCCCAATCACGTGGGTTGTGCACATGATAGGAAAATCTATAATATAACATACAAATACATGGATCACCTTGGGCTTCAGAACTCCTAGCGACTAAATGTGACGGCCATTAGTGCTTCTGAGGGCCCGGGACTGTGGACTCTGGGGATATGGGTCACATTCAAGTGATCCAACACGAATCGAAGAGAAAACAGATGTATAGTACGAAGGATGGCAGCGAGGTACAGCGTGGGCAAGTGTCACTGTACCCAGCTCCCAGAAGAGGAAGAGGGTCACGGCCGTACGGCTAGAGAGAGTAAATCTCCCGAGTACATATCACTAGCACTGTGGGTCCTCGTGCTGTCGTGCAAAACAACGATGAAGTATCGTAGACGGTGATCGCTAGACGGGTACCAGTCAGACCCCACTGGCAGAGATCACCCTTGCCGATAGCCATGTTTAATGGCCTGGATTCGAGAAATAGTGGATTTCCTTGTCCGGTGTCCGGTGTCTGGTGTGAGGCCAGAGGCTGGGCCAAGGGTGGGGCTTTTCGGCGGCTTTGGCCCGGCCTGTATCTCAGAAAAGCCAAACTTGTGTTAGTGGGCCACTACTTTGTATGGCATATCCGAGTTCTCTCAGATGTATAGTCTGCAGGAAGCAGGGGGAGCATTGTCAACATTAGGAAACGTACCTGTGTTCCCTGTCTGTCCTCCAACACCCCCCTCAGACCAGGCAGTTTACATCTGCCCGTTTTGCAGTCCTCGTATTGAGTGTCCAATTCGATTTTCTCACCAGACATGGCTTCCCACATTGCTGCGTTGGGTCGCGCCTTCGCCTCTGTGTGCATTTTCAGGTCAGCTATCATGCTGGCATGCCCAGCAATGCGAGGTCGTGAGCCGTAGGACGGTACCAGGGAACGAGCGTCGTCATCACAGATGGGCACGCATTTTGAGTGTATCGTGGCGGTGGTAAGTGCAGATGCTCTGTCCACGTGGATTGGATGGCAAGGTTGTGGTGGCAGCAGTTGCAAGGTGCTTATGCTGTTATCCAAACACCACTTCACTAAAACGGTGCAAATCAACGGTCAGGTGGTCGAACAATGTCTATCCGACAGGCACAGTTACGTACAATTCAAGCGGGAAAGGTTCTGTATGACGCGCGTAGCACGGCTGTCAGCCGAGGATACGTAGAAACCACATACTGTGACGAGAAGCGCACCGGTGCCAGCAACACGATGGGGATGTATCGCAAATGTTCATACTCGCGGATCGTCTCGGTCTGTCGTGGCGAGTTCGTGAACTCAAACATCGAAAGTACGCCATTATCAAGACATGAGTCATACCACACTGAGCAAATCGACAACGATGATATCGATATGTGGGCACGTCGCCTTGTCTGCAACCTCGAGCGGATCGTAGATGCCATACGGCCTGAGTCCGAGTTCCTGTATCCGGTCCACCACTCCTGTTTATTTATACACTGTGTCAACGAATAAAATGTTCTGGTTCCCGAATGGTACCATCTTTGCGTGCGTCGCGTCCATGGACAGCTGGCCAATCTGGGATGTGATGGTGAAGAACTTGTTGCCCTTGCCGACCTCAACCCACATGCTTCCGGTCATGAGGGCAACGAGGCGCTTGGAGATGGACAACCCTAAGCGCATGCCTCCGTATTCCTGCGGAGAAAACGGGGGTATCAATAGGATACGGACAGAGATGACAGAAAGGGGACGTACCTAGCGGCGCTGCTGCCAGTGGGCGCGCTGTTGTGTCCGACAGTGACGCGCTCGTTGATATGCGTTGTTGGCCCCCTTTTCTCGAATATACCGCTGGGCGACTTTGTGAATCGGCGAGTTTTTGCACTTGCGTTGGCAAGTAGGGTCAAGGGGCGTGTGGTCGAGCGAGGGAGCGGAGAGTTTGCCGTGATGGAAGTCGGGAGTGTGTATGATGGCTCGCGCCTTGGGCTTGCTAGCGCGGCTGTGAGTACTGACGTGGACGCAGTCGAATCCACGGGTGTTGATGCGCATGAACTAGGGGGAGCACTGCTGGTCGGGGGTGCCATACCAGGCCTGGCCAAGGGAACCGCCAGCATCGAGCTTGCAAGCGGGGCTGAGAAAGCTGCTGCTGCAAACCCGAAGCGTTGGAGCCCGCGGCATAGTATGGCAAGGCAGGGCATGGGCAGGAAACACTGCCGCAAGGCGAGGCCAGACACGGACACGAGAAGCTGCCAGAAGAAGGCAAACGCGAGCATGAGGCGCCACCTGGGGCACTGCCGCAGAAGGGCGAGTGTAAACCAGAGGCGCTGCCACAGATGTGCGAGTGCGAGCGGGCCAGAATGAAAACAGCCCGATTGGCTGCTGCGAGAAGTGTCACACAAGGACTCCGTGTCCACTTGGGAGGGAGCAGACACTTTGGGATCCAGGGGGGGGACGACTGGGGAGCGAATCCTCAATTTGAAAAGGCCTGTTGAGGCCAACAAGAACAACACGGCGGGGAACATGGCTGCATTAGAACCAGTCAGAAGGTGCCTGTGTGCAACAGAAAACAACCACGCACCTGTACCCATGCACCATCGTCCCATCCCACTGTTGATGAGCCCGGCCCATTTTCGTCTTGAGGTCCATACAGATGGCACAGGGTTGTCCTGGGAGTTGAAGGCATTGCACATGGCATGGCACACAGGGCCAATAACTAGCCAGCCAAAAGTCGCGCTCATCCGAGTCCAAACAAAGCAAATCAGGAACGGCCGCAACGATTTTGCAGAATTTACCCACGACACCCACAAGTCGCGCTGCACCATCGGCCCAAACACAACACAAACAAAATCAGGCAACGGCCGCAACGATTGTGCGGAATTTACCCACAACACCCACTGGCACAAGTCGCGCTGCAAGCACGCGCTCTGAGGCCGACCCGTGCCCAGAACTCATTTCCTAGCATTCACACTTTCAATAGAAGGGCCCCTTGCACTTGGGTTCAATTGAGCGAGGTTGTCGGGGATAAAACAAGTTCCTTACGAGGCACCAAGGTCGGAAGTGTTTTAGCCGTTCAACTGGAAATTCGAGCGCCATCAAACTGGTGGAGAGGAAGTCACGGCTTTGTACAAGGTCTTCGCAATCAATCAAGGACAAGGGATCTGGTTGGGGCAAGCAAGATAAAACTCCAAGCTCACGAAATATTACTGTTGGTCCTTGATACTACTACGGTGACCGTGACGGGACTGAGCCTAAAATATATGCCAAAACAAATTGCCCAGTCACATCCTCCTCCCCTCAACCGTTCTGATTCAACCAGCAGGACTCGACCGCAACCACTCGAGTGCTCCTACTTTCACAGGCCTAGGATCACTGGGCTACACCCAACATTGATGAGACCAGCTGTGTAAAAGGCGGGCATTAGGAATATATCAGACAGGCAAACGCAAGAAAAAAAGAAAAAACACTGACATTGATGAACATTGTTGCAGCAAACAGGGCTGCCGATGCTGTCGCGCTATGTTAGTATCCTACATCTGACACGGGAGGAGGCGAACGTTACCATTGCGTAGCGCTGAGAGGAAGGTTAAGGCAGGATAACCCAACTTGGGCGGTGGCGTCCGCGATGATGCCGAGTAGGCCAGAGAGCCCTGCCACTAATGGGTCGCTCGCAGAGGCCATTGTGTTGCAGCATGACATCGACCCGACGTTACACTGGCTTGCGTTGATTGAGGGGGGATATCCGTCGCCCCGGGCCATCGGGGTAGCGGCAGCAGAGACGCCAGTCGCCACAGCGAAGGCCGCGATGAAAGAGACGAGGGGCTTGGAAAGCATCATTGTGAAGGCTGGATGGAGTCTGTGGTAATCCTGAAGGTGCGCTTTGGACTGAGGAACAGCAGAGCAACTGCTCGCTCTTTTATACCTTTTCCTGGCCTTCTGTTCAAGTTGACCGATGATACCAAAGCTATACCAATTAATTCCGCTAAAGTAGAGGCACCACGCTTTCGCCAGGCTATTAGAGCAATAGGACCCTTCTTCTGCCAATTTATTTTCAATAGAGCCCCGAATGTTACCTCACCATACGATGCAAGTATCTTCGAGATGCACGAAGACGGGATACAATTCCGACGTCGCCTGGGCCTAACCAAAAAAATTATGCATTTTGGGCCCTGAGACGTGAAAAAGAGGACTGGGAGGCACAACAAACGGCGTCCCTGTCACAGAATAATTGATTGGGAGAGCGTAGGCGGGGAAGAATCGACCGAACCACGCTTACCTTTCACTTCGAAGGTTCGGGTCATCACAATCTTCACGTTTAGCTGAGCATTAGCGCTAGATGTTCATACACCGAGACCAGACACCGGGAATGTGATCATGCTCCAAGGAAGTTCCACCGGTCATAGAGGGGCTCTCAGCGCGGAATGCCCAGCGTCTCCGTGACCATAGCCGACCTCGAGTTGCAGGAATTGCGAGATCTTGAAGCACTGAGGCAAGTAGTGAATGAAAGGAATGGTTGAAAGCTGTGTACCGGGCATCACGTTGTGTTTCAACCTGATTACCAGACTTTCGATCTACGTTGACCTAGACTCTCCGCAATAAAGGTGGTCGTCCAAAACCTGAAAAGTCGTGAGTACCCTGCACCTGAGTACCCAAAGTCCCTTACCGTCTCCGTCTTCAGTGGGGTACTGTATTGGATCTGTACCGTACTAAGTATTGTACTGAAACTACTGTATAGGGTATTGAAGCGTGTGCTTGATAAGCGAGCAAGAGCCTTGCGCGCGTCCATTTCGTAAGGACGTCTCGCAAGAGCTAAACACCTATTTCCGGCTTCCCGCAGAGGTCCACCAGCCAACCTGTATAATACCTCGGGTGTGTATACACAAATGGTACAATTCGTGCGGTAATGACTGAATAGGGTCGAGCATGCCTATTTTCCGCAAGTCTTCTCGTGCGAACTGAATGTCGATCTGATTGATGAGTCCGCGGAGACCGTCTATGTATCGCGTAGTTATCTTGGAAGGAATTCAATTGAAAATGTAAGGTACCAGGTAATTTATCATGTAACGCACATTGCAGTCCCCGTTC
>Ga0307510_10003559_pt1 | contig 18180 bp, 23 predicted proteins | sample 12_EM_MG_FD_207224 | JGI IMG/M metagenome (GOLD analysis project Ga0307510, IMG submission 207224) | Populus trichocarpa ectomycorrhiza microbial communities from riparian zone in the Pacific Northwest, United States - 12_EM | ecosystem: Host-associated > Plants > Roots > Unclassified | place...
TGCGTGAACGTCCGCGCCATGCTCGAGCAGTAGACGTGCCGCCTCTGCGTTGCCACTTTGTGAGGCAAAATGCAGCGGGGTCGAGTGGTTGGCATCCAACGCGTAAGCGTCCGCACCATGTTTGCGCAGTACGCACGCAACCTTGGCGTTGCCACATTGTGATGCAAGATGCAGCGGAGTTGAGTCTTTATTATCCCGTGCGTCAACGACCGCACCATGCTCGAGCAGTACGCGTGCCGCCCCATCCTCGCCATATCGTGATACAAAATGCAGCGGGGTCGCATGGTTGTTGTTGAGTGCGTGAACGTCCGCACCCCGCTCGAGCAGTAGACGTGTAGCCTCGGCGTTGCCACTTTCTGACGCAAAATGCAGCGGGGTCGAGTGATTGGCATCCAGTGCGTGAACGTCCGCACCATGCTCGAGCAGCATGCATGAAACCTCGACGCTGCCACGTTGGGATGCAATATGCAGCAGGGTTGAGTCTTTGTTATCCCGTGCGTCAACGACGGTACCATGCTCGAGTAGTACGCGTGCCACCCCAGCGTCGCAATATTGTGATATAACATGCAGCGGGGTCGAATGGTTGTTATCGAGTGCGTGAACGTCCGCGCCATGCTCGAGCAGTAGGCGTGCAACCTCGGCGTTGCCACATTGTGATGCAACATGCAGCGGGATCGAGTGGTTGTCATCCAGTGTGCCAACGTCCGCACCATACTTGAGTAATAGCCGGGTGGCTCTGACGTTCCCGTGCTGCGATGCTACATGCAGTGGAGTCAAGTGGTTGTTATCCAGTGCGGCAACGTCTGCACCATGCTCTAGTAACGACTGTACGGCATCAATGTAATAGTCCGCCATGCCGTCGCGCAAGTCGATTAATGACTTGTGTAGTGGGGTCCGACCCTCCTTATCCCGCACATTGATATCCGCGCCATGGTCGAGCAGTAGCTGTACAACCTTGAAGCCTCCGTGAAATGATGCCAGATGGAGTGGAGTCGCGTACCCCGTGTTAGCCTCAGTGTCCACTTCTGCACCGTGCTCCAGTAAATACCGCAAGACGTCGAAATATGTATCATCAAATGTCCCAGATATACCACGAAAGGTTGGGTGGAGCGGTGTCCGACCGCTCGAATCTCGCGCATTGATGTTCGCACCCCGCTCAATGAGTATGCGAGTTACCTCGAGGAGTCCACGGTCCACTGCCATGTGCAATGGAGTCCGGTCTTCAATTCCCTTAATATCCATGTCTACGCAGTGCCCAAGTAGCAGCAGCGCCACATCGGCATGACCGTTATCCAACGATGCGTGCAATGGAATGCCGTAGCGGCCCCTGAGGCTGAGATCCTCTGGTCGCTTTGAAATGAGGTAATCCACCATGGCACGGAATCCAAATCTCGCAACGTGGTACAGGGGAGATGCTTCTGGTCGTTTCGGGGGCTCATCGAAATCGTCTTTGCGAACCCACAACCATGTAGCGAAAGTGGGCTTGTCCGCATCAAGGAGGTCGTCTATCCCGTCCCGTATGTGTGCAAAAACGTTCCCAAACTCGGCATGGTCCCCAAAATACTGAGAAGCATACCGAGCTAGAGGAAAGTCCTTCAGGCTGCCCTCGTTGATGTCGGAGTCCAAACGGAGTAGGACACTGAGACAAGCTTGCGCCATGATCATATGCGATGGCTCGAGGAGGATATGACAATCACGAGCAGCGACAATTGTAGAAGTGGCAAGTCGATCCGAGATTAAGAATTCTTTGGCCGAGAAATGCGAAAATTGAACCACTCGGGAGTCATCATTTCGGACAACGGCGATCAAACTGGAACATGCGGACAGCACTGCTTGCTCTTGATCTTCCCATCGCAAATCTTCATTCAACTTTGGGATCCCTCCCGTTGCGTCAAAGTCAACTGCAAGAACTTCTGCAAGCTCCTCAACATGAAGTGGGCGAACGGCAACAGTGAGGCACTGGAGGAGCCGATGGGCATGTACTCGGTTCGACTTTGGGATTTCCTGCAGTATCCGCTCGTATGTCCCATCCAACGTTTCTGGTAATTCCGCCAGAATGCGCCGCACACTCGGTGGGAAACATTGCCGCAAAAGTTCCAGTTGGCAAAAGACCCAACGAAACCTGAGTAAAAAGCATTAGAAAGGATCATACAAACCACTGGGTGCTTACATGCCATCAGCTCTCTCTGAAAGCGTCTCGATGACCAATTTCTTGTCATCATCCCGCCACCTCTTCATGTCTTCGTCCGAGTAAACTACGGAAGTGACAAAGTCAATGATATCTTGCTTTTGACCCTTCTCATCATGAAGGGATATCCGGTTAGGCGTCAAAATCTCAAGTGACGTCCGAATGTCGATTTCCGGACGACTTGTAACGCATAGGCGTAAATTAGGAAGATTCAATTCGACGAGCTGCTTCAGAAGTGCTAAGACCTTTTGACGCGATGAAGGAATTCCTGTCGTTTTGGGACATTCATCGAGTGCATCGATGATAAGATAGACTGGGACTCGGCCTGGTACATTGAGTATGTCTTCGAGGCATTGTGTTAATGTGCGGTCACTAGGCTGTTGTGAGCCAGATTGGTGGGATGAATGATACCGCGAGAGAATGTCGCAAAAAGGTGAGGATTGATGGCTGAGCTGAACGACAAGAGAACTAAGTAGGGCATGGGTATCCTGCTTTCCCTTGTCCTTGAAATCAAAGAAAAAGTAGGCCATATGAGCTGATCCCGCATTGCAGATGGCCTTGACATCCTGGATGATTGACGAGCTGTTAAATGGTCAATAATGTCACGACGAGATTCGGACTGAAAAGACAAACCTGAGTACACTCTTCCCGGAACCAGCTGTGAAAGCGGAAGTCCATTAGTAAAGGCGAATCCGCTGAATGAGAGAAGGGTACGTTTTCCATGAAGCCACAGCAATGATCCAGACGCTTTCCAATTATTGAAGACGTCGCCTTGGATGAACCATAAGGCTGTGCCTTCGTGATGGGCATCGCTCGCAATGTTGTAATTTATAGATGGATCCGGGGGAGAGAGCCAACTTCGAAGCTCTTGCTGTATCTGATTCCCTATGAGAGCGATTGAACAATGGTAGTCAACGAAGTGAGGCAGTACGATGACAAACGTTTCTGATCGCCCATGTCGTTTGCAACTTGTCGTAATTCTTCTCTGATTTTCTCACCACCTAGTAGTCAGATAGAATTGAGTGCCATGCAAGTGATTGGTTGAAAACAAATCACATACCGTCGACGATCAGATCTACTTTGCCGCCGACGTCTCTCATTTTATCGTCGACTCCTTGCACCTTGTTATCGACCTCATGAGTGGCCTTCAGACCCTCTGCAGCTGCCATCCGAACTTCATCTTGGGTAAGTCGATCCAATCGACCCAACGCGTCCTCGATGTCAGTCCTCCCAACGAGCTTCTTCACGTAATTCCCTAAGTAACCGTAAGTTGACATGAACAATTCACACCACCAGGAATCAGCTCACTCGCTCTGCTCTGTTTTAATTCCTTTGTCGCGATCGAAAGAATACAAAGCACCTCAACCATGATTTTGACTATGATGTCCGTCATCCCCGCAGTTGGGGGCACTTCGACATATGTCTCCAACCGTCTGAAGAAGTTTTCTATGCGCTCGAAGATCGTGGCGAGTGTGTCCTGGCTATTGGAAACGGCCTTAGCTGCCTGGGACAATTTGGCGTCGTGATGAGTCCCGGAATGTATTGAATGTAAAAAAAACTCACTGAGAGAAGGACGCCAATTCCAGTGAAGATGACCCCGGCTTGGCTGGGATACCTGTGTGACAATCACATGTCAGATCCCGAATAACTTAACCCTCATTGGGACTTGCCAGGCTAATACCGCCTCCGATGACCCCAGAAACCGTGCAGAGGACATTGACAGTGGGATTGAGCCACTTGGTCAATTTGTGATCGGTACCACAAGATTGGTCGAACCCAGGAATTTGTTCGTAAAGTATGCTGAGGACGGCATCTGGAGAATCACAGTTCTGGAGTTTGTCGAGTAGCGGATGGGAGCGGAGATCTTTCTTTGTCTTCTTCTCGTAAGCTTCGATGGCATTGTCGAAGACGGCTTGATAGTTTGCAGCTGAGGTGGTCGCAGTGGGGGTCTGGGACATGTTGCTTGCGATTGACAGGAAGCGTCGTCGGGAAGGCCGCAGGCGGATGGAGACGAGAATCGCTGTACTGATGTGACTGATAGAGAAACACGTCGCAGGTGACTGGTCTGTGTATTCTAATATGGGTCGATAGACGCTCAACACAACCTTAGGAATAACAGGTGAACATAACGTCGAATGTTGACCTTACTTCACTCCCTGCACGTAAAGCGCAACGGTTGACTACGGTCTACGTGACATGAGAAGAACTGAGAAATGGAATTACACCGCCGCGGTCTCACTACGGGCCAAGATCGACTAAAGAACACATCTGGCCCTTTCGTTTGAAGTCAAGAGATCGGCTAACCACGATACAATGCACACTACAGTATGGGACCTTTCAAATCCTGACAACGTTACACCCGGGTCGCGACTATCATAACTCAGACGTTAATCACCGGGAGATCGTTCGGGTATACACTGAAAGTTACTGATTTGCGGTGCGACATGGGGAAAGAATTTAAGTATGTCGTACACCACCACGCCTTTGGACATCATGCATGCCGGAAACCGGTCAGGGTTGTGTCTTGATAACACAGGACCTATCCTGCGGTAGTTTCAGTCAAGTGTGAGGTGAGCAACTAAAAATAACTCAGGTTGTCAACCACGTGACCCTGAGACCACATCAATAAATGGGAATTGGTCGCCGAAATAACGTATTTATTTTTGCTCTCGGATACTCTGCACTCGAAAATTGAAGTTCCTCTAGCGTCTCCAAGACTCGGTGGTGCGGTCCAATACAGGGTTCAAAAGAAAGGCGGAAGACGTGGGTGAGTCCCTTTTCAAATGTCTACCCTCTCGAAGCAGTCCTACCCTGTCGAGGTCTCCTTCTCGATGATGAACATCATTCACAAAAAGATCAAGCTCAACAGTCTAATGGATTCTTTTCCATCTGATGACCTTATTCTGCAATCCTGATTTCCTTCCACTTTCCATCCTTCATATCCGATGCGCCTTGAATTCCCTCTGACTAAAGCTCTGATTTGACAGGTTCTTGACTTGCTTTTCTTTTGCAGGGCGACGTGATTTTGCACCATCGACAGATATCGCAAAACACCTCCAGCTTATCCATCAGCCTACCTCGCATATGACGAACATACATAGGATGTATTTATTACGGTAGGTACTGTGGTCTGTTTTATTGTATTGCTGGAAAGACGTCTCAGACTACCGTAGACCGCTTGTTAGCACATGGATCCCCCATTCAACAACCTAGTGTGGTGAATAGACATGTTTCTGAAATGGGCGACGAATCGTAGCAATTCGCTGCTGAGAAGAACATTTTTCTTGACAATATATCTTCTGAGTCTGGTAGTGGGACATGAAATGTATGTAGACGAGGGCACTACCAAATGTCGGCGAATATGACTTATCGTAGTTTCGTAGTTGTGACGAAACAATTGTCGCAGTGTAGAAGATTATGCTAGGTCGTACAGTCTACGGTGACAGATATACAACGATACAGCAGACTCGATCGAGCCTGGCAAAGTAAGGAGCCTCATAGTGCCGTCCCGCGCTCAAAGCTCGCGCGTATTTCCGCGGTATATTTGTCGAAGTAACGTGCAATCTGGGACAAAGGTATCAGACCAACTCGAGCAAAGACCGAAGATAGCTCTACCTTCTTGTTGAAGATGCGATTCTTCTCATTGATATATGTGATGTCTCCAGTATCCTCATTCGGACGCTTTCTGGAGAACTTACGCCGCTTGTCGATACTAGTAAAGTGGGTGATCAATGAATGGGGCGGGGGCGCACATACGATCCCACAACGTACTCGTCATTAATCTTGCCGATAACACGATCAATTGCATCGTCAGACGGCTTGTTGTCCGCATAGAGCAAGCTATTCGCGTCGCGGTAGAGGCCTTCCGCTGCCACCTGCTGCTGGTGAGCGGTCGGAACCATCTTGGAACCCAGATTCAGTGTTTGTCAAAAGCAGTGGAGGGATCAAAAGGGTCACCTGTGAGCTCGAGGCCTGTGTTGGATCGAAGCTTGTTAAAGCGAGCGCAGAGGATCCATTTTGTGAAAGCGTCCCCGGCGCAAGTCCCATCGCGACCTCCTTTTGTTTATTGTAGGCCTCCAAGTCGGGCTTAAGCTTATCGACGTCCTTCTTGTATTTCCGCCGTGCAGCGTGTGAATCATCTAGAAGAGGCCATAAACAGAAGGGTCGACAAAACCAGTGAAGATGGCGGCGAAAACGTACCATGGAACTCAAAGTCTGCCTTCCGCGCCTTCCTCGCGAGCTTCTTCTCCCACTCTTCGTTCTCCTCGATAGTCCACTCCCAGTTCTTCTGCCTCTCGACGTCCTCACCTCGTTCCTCCGCATCCGCCTTCACCCGGAGTGTCTCAGCAAGCTTACGCTGCTTCTCGAGCCGCGCGAGATCGCGGACGGTATTTTTGGACCTTGAGGATTCTTCGATCACAGAGGCACGGTTCGCGAGTGCAGACGACCGCTGTGACGGCAGTGAGGAACGGAAATGGTTGTTAACTAGGGGGAAGAGACACGACTCACCATTTTTGCTCTAAGCTGCCGCAACTTTGCTTGCCTTTCCTCCATTGTCATGGAGTTCGTTTCAGCGCCCTCATGTTCCTCGTCTTGTTCGTGATTCTGGACGCCCGTTACGTCGTCTTCCGGGACTCGGTCGATCTCGTCTGGCGTTTGTGATCCATCTTCGGGATCCGTACGTTCTTTTGGGCTCATATTTCCAGGGAAACGGGGGAGATAGGCAAAAGAATGGGGTCTAGAGGATCAAAAAAAATGTAATGAAGGAGAGTATCAAAGCTAGGGATGAAGGGTGAACTGGTGAAGGTCTCAACACAGCTCAGCAGTCAGCAACAGCGCCACTTGCAGCCAACACGTGACACGTGGGAATATGTTTCCTATTATTTACCTCAAGTATAAATACGTTATTTTGTAACTAGAAATGTAATTGTGCATTGTCGTAAATTCGTCATACTGTTCCAGAAGACAATGCGTACATGTCAATTTGACAGAAGGGACTGTAATTACATCGAGGTGCTGCATAGGGCTTAGTACCCAGATGCGCACGTTAGTGGAATCGCAAAAAAAGAAAAAGAAAAAAGAAAGACCACATTGAAAACCTAACCCTTCGCTCTCTGATGCACGCCACCTCTTAGTGATGCTGCGCACGCTTGCTCGCAAGCCGTATGCGCTCCCCATAAAAGAACAGTAAAATCGGGATAGGAATGAATGCGCACGAAAGTAGCGCAAGGAGGGTACTCGCCCACCCGATGCCAAGGTTGTTGTACATCGCCGCCCCGAATAGAGGGAAGCCCGCGGCAAACCCAGACCGCATGAGATCATTCCCTGCGAGCACGCTCGCAGCATATCTTGGGTAAGCATCGGCGAGATAATTCAGCACGACGTTCTACGGAGCGCCCGCGTCAGCAACGATGCCTCATCATCAACGCCCGCAATCCAAAAATGGCACTCACCAAGAGTAGGATTACTGACATGGGGTAGAGACTCGAACCCATAATCGGCACAATCCAGTGGACGCTGGCACGGGCGGACCAGCCGAACCAAAGCAAAGAGGTCGGGGCGAGAATTGAGGCAAACATTGCGATGGGCATCCGTTTCTCAGGTTTGATCTTGCCGTTTTCGTCGTACATCTTCTCCTCGACGCGATAGATATAATACATGTACGGCGGTAGGATGATGAAGACCCCACACATTATGCCGAGGAATGCGAGGCCAAGTAGCTGTGGTTCCCAACGGTAGATTCCAAGGAACACGATGGGGAATGACTCGAACCAGAGGTAAAATGTCGCATAGATGAGTGCGGAGTAGAGGTTGAGTAGCAGGACGATGGGCTCCTGGAAATTAAGCGTGAACGGTCGAACCAGTATATCAAGGGCGATGTCGCGTCCGGTCAGGGTTTCAGCCTCGATTTCCGACATCGATTTGAGTCGTTGGTCACCGGTTGCTTGGCGAAGACGTTTGGCGCGGCGGTAAAGGATGTTGGAGGAAGAGGTTTCGGGGAAGAAGAAGAAAAGGAAAACGAGTGTGAAACCGGCCAACCAGAGCAGTTCCCACATCGTCCATCTCCAGTCCTTTGCATTCACGGCAAAGTTGCCGACAATGGGACCTGTCACGGGGGCAAGTGCGGCGAAAGCGCTCCAGATTGTGATGCCATATACCCGCTTTTTGGGACTATATATGTCCGCCGCGGATGCACCTCCAGTTGCAAGGGACGGTGAGCCGACAAAGCCCGTGATGAAGCGGAATGCCATGAGCATGCCGAAGCTTGTCGACAGGGCCGTGGGAACCAGGAGGACAACGAAAAAGAACAGTGTGACCCAATAGATAGGCATGCGGCCGATGTAAGGCATTTCACTCAATGGCGACCAAAGCATGGGACCTACCGGGCAAATTGTAAATCAGTAAAGAGTGAAACGACCTAGAATGTCGAAACGACCAACCAATTCCGGCGCCGAGCAGGAAAAATGTAACCCCAAGTGTTGAAGCGACGGTACTGACATTAAATTGCCTTGCGACGTCCACGACCCCAGCGGTGTAGATTGCAGAGCCGAAGTAGACGGAGAAAGTCAAAAGACAGACTTGAGCCATGACCCAGGTTTTCTTGAACTGCGACCAGTTCATTGGGTTCTTCACGAAAAAATCAATGTGGTGTGCGGAGCGGATGACAACCTCGACATACCTCTGGATCATTGGGACCATACCAAGTTACCAACATGGAATCAGCCCCTTCCTCTTTCGAAGCCTTTGTGAACTCTTCCGGTGTCACGAGGGTGAGAGTGGAGGGTAAGGGTTCCGCGTTGGTCGTCGCACGCGCCTCCTGTTCATCGTATGAGCCGAAGCCACGCGCGCGACCATTCATTGGGTCATCATGATCTTCTATTGGTGATAGGGTGGTTATCTGGCCAAGTGTAGTCGTTTGGCCGAAAGTGGTCGCCTGTCCCAGAGTAGTCTCGCTGGCAGAGGGCTTCTTTTGAATCGCTCTCTGATAGACACTAGGAGGCGTGATTTCGTCGATGTGGGGAAAATACGTCGTTCCGAGGACTGCGCGGACGACGACGGCGAAGAAAGTGTCGTGGAATAATCCCGCCATTACGGGCGTCCTGGGGCTGGGAGTAGTGTGGGAGATGAAGCAGGAAAAACAACGTGCATGGGACGTAGTTTATAACGGCGCAGATGCGAGCACTACGGAGGAAGGCGTAGGTAACTGCCATGCTGACATAGTATAACGGAGAGGTAGTAACGCATTTTGACCGAGCTTATAAAAGCATGCATAGATAGTGCACACTGAAGGGACCGGAGGAGAGCGGAGGGAGAGTGGATGAGCAGCACCGCCACCCGGAAGGTAAAACCGGCTAGGACGCTCTATCCTTTTTTAGGGAACACAAACGTCCGTTCGGATTACATACGCAATCATGGGCGCTGATTTCACAGACAGTCTGGCACATTGCCCCGCGAGTTTACAGCATCAACCATCATTTCGGGCTTCTTGTGCGTCAGCTAGTCGTGTAAAAAAATGCCAAGAGGACGAGGTGGGAACCGACAATCTCGGGAATTGGCTCCATGGCCCTGAGCATCCTGCCAAGGCCGCAACCTCCTACGCATAACGTAGCAGTGACGGTCTGAGCATTTTTTCCTACGATGGAAACCCATGCGAGGGCTACGGAAAACCCATGCCACCCTCAGAGAATATACAGTAGAGGACTGGCAGCCTGGCGAACTCGGTCGATGGAAACCGATTGGGCTTAAGTTACCTGTGCCCGGTGGCTGACTCACGTCATGGTAGCCATGGATGTTCCTCTCTCTTGAAGTGAATTTCCAACCTAAGAAGCTCCAACCAGCAGAACTTGGGCTAGAGCATCTCAAGAGCTAGTACCGAGCGTGGCTACATACAAAAATACGAATGCTATTTGGCAATGTCGAGGAATCTACGTCGATGATTGATATGCCAGTGATCAATCAATTACGTATCACCTCGGGAGGGGCGGGGCAGACCCTCACCATGGCCGCAAGAAAAAACAAATTTGTGAGAAGTCCCAAGAAAAACCAATTGCCCATGGACTCATGGCTAAAGTCAGTCACCAACAAACTATGCAAAAACAGGAGCAGGTATACAACTAGAGATGCTTCAGAACCCAGAGAACTGACAACCACCCACTGTATCAGTGGAAGCGACGTATTGATGTGCAGTTACCATGGGTCCACCGCTGGCTTAGGCACTGGTCACTGTCAGATTCTGCACTGCTGACTCCAGGCCTGAGGCACCTTTTCCTTCGCCCCCCTCAGTCTCTTGGTCGTGATGATGTAACACCTCGTGGCCCTGCCAGAGAGTGCTCAGAAAGGGGATAACTGACCGAACAATAACGTTACGTACCTCATTTATGTCCTCTTTCTCTGATTCTTCCTTGTATTGGGCGAGATTTGCCTGGAGTTCACCCGCTGGCGAGTTAGCCTGTGCCGCAAGCGTCGACATGCGTTTCATCGCAGTAATACCCCAGACGGCGCGGCGGACTACACATCGGAATCGTATGAGTGGGATGATCAAGTAGCAGGTAGGATGCATCAGACACTCACAGCGCGTCCTTGCGTCTAAACGTTTCTGGATGTGCGGAAGCAGATTTGTGGGGCCACCAGTTGGGCTTCCTGGGTCCGGCACAAAATGAGGCTTCTCGTCTGCAAGCCACCGGTGCTTTAACATATCTGCGGCGGTCGGGCGCTTCGTGGGATCTACGGTCAGGCATGCTGAGACAAAGTCTTTCGCAGTTCCAGATACATTTGCCCAGTACTCCTCTGTTCCTTCGGTGTTAGATAGGGCTCAGGGGAGTAGTAGAAGAACGTGCCTGGCTCGAACTTGTAATCGCCAGCGATGATGGCCTGCATTTCCAGTTGCTGATTCTCACGATCGAATGGCGTGTAGCCAGCAAGCAGGAAGTAGGTAATGACACCCATTGCCCATATGTCCACTGGCTTCCCATGACCCGCTGCCCGACAGTTATAAATCAGAATCAGCTATCGTAGCGCATCACGAATCTGGCACACCACCTACTCTTCTTGAAAATTTCCGGAGCCATGTAACCGGGAGTCCCACAGATCTCTGTGAGAAGATGGAACTTCTCCTCTTCCATAACACGGCTCAACCCAAAGTCGGCAATCATAACGTCCGCATCCTCAGCAACCGTTCGAAAGAGCAAGTTCTCGGGCTTGAGATCCCGATGAACTATACCACTATCGTGGATGTACTGGACGGCCTTCATGATGGTGCGTACGAGGCCGGCAGCATCGCTATGAGCGCGTCAAGAGACTGCAGCGACAAAGATGGTTCTACGTACGGTTCATTGTAGTTACCCTTGGCGCATATTCTGTCGAAAAGTTCTCCGCCACTGCACAGATCAAAGCAAAGATACAGGTTGTTGGATGTCTGGTTTGTAGGTCAGGAGCACGTTCAGGGAACCCGACGTAGAAGATTCACCTCAAAGTAATCATAGAGCGTGACGATGTTCGAATGGCCGCTAGACACACGCTTCAGGACTGCAATCTCGTTCCGGACCTATGTCGGTGTTAGAGATTACGCCTTACCAAACATCGCATGTGGCGACGATGATCGATAAGGACGTGGACGAACCATGAACTCCCGACCCTCCATGAGCTTCTTGTTGATCACTTTGCAAGCATAATACTTCCCCGTTTTGATGTGGACGGCTTCCTTCACGATAGCATACGTCCCACTTCCGAGTGTCTTGCCTGTGCGGTACTAATGACGTCTGATTTCAGAATTAGGGTTCCTATGATCAGAGGACGAATTTACTTGACAAGGAACAGTAACAGGAGAACTTGGCATTTCTGAAGGGCCTTTAGGAGACTGAAAGGGGGACGAAGAAACGCGCAGAGGCGCGAGATAGCATCAGGAGTCAGTGGATTTCTATAAATAGCGTTATTGCGGACACACCGCTTCGGTCGGCGGCGCCGGGGCGTCGCTATGCCGTTCCGCAGTGGCCGGCGCCGTTTCCGGCCGTGGCGTGCTGCCTTGTTCGCTGCCGGCGCTGGCAACTGTCGCGCTCGTTTGGTCAGTTGGACGCGGCCCTTTCTGTGCCGTTCCGGATGAGCTGGCAGAACCAGATCGATAGCCTGAGTCCTTGGGACGGTCTCGCAGCGAGGGACCAGCTTGGAACTTGCCCGCGATCTTGCGAGGTAGCTTTTGGATGGAGTTGGGCGACGGGTTTTGGCTTTGTGCGTTCCCCATGGTGTTGTAAAGGTCGACGTAGCGGGTAAAGAAGCAGGGAGACCTGCGGCGCTTACACTAGTGTGTACGTATTTATGGCAGCTGCCTACACCGCCCACGAACAGGGGCATAGCGCCCTCCTGCGGTCCTGCCACTACTCCGCCACTTCGTCGTGGTCGACGCGGTCAATGCGGGGCACGGCACTGCACCTCATGTTTGTCTACTCTCTTATCCTGGACATCTATACATATCGTCAATGCCACCTATGCCATGTGGTTTTGTCCGTATACCAAAGTCTTGGCCCCTAATATTGTGGTTTGGTTTCCCTTGCTCTATTCCTCCACCAGACACTGCCGCCACTGGCGGTCATCGAGTTATTGTGCCCGGATAATTGTTAGGTTTCAAGTTGCCGCATTGGTCCGCGGTGACTGAGCTGGATTGCAAGTTGGTCAACTCATGTGTGGCAAATCAGCGAGCGTGCACCAGAAACTCGCGCCCGGTCGGTGAGCTCGGCCAATCGAGATCCGTGCCTTGTGACTTCACACCGACGTGAGCATCCTCAGGGCTCCCGATTCTCACCGTACCCGCAGAAAAGAACTCATAGTAGGCGGCAGAAGCATGACAGAGAATGTCCCAGCCGAGCAGTTATTCTGTAATTCCCCAGCGTTCGGTATGAATAGAACCACCCCTTTTCGGCTCCCTTCCGCCTATGCTGCATGATATCGTGTATATATGACCAGCCAGCTGTTCGGCCCCCAACCCCGGATAAAGGTTTTCATGCCAGACCCAGCCCCACCTGACTCATCGTTGCTTGTGCTCGAGTTTGACGAAGAGGTGTTCCTCAAAGCCGCAACTAGTATTGAGGATACAGAAGAGCTCCACAGTCATATACACAAGATAGCCCGGGAGGCATTCGAGGTAGGCAAATCAGGGTAGTAACAGATTTCTGAAAATGTCACCAATTCCCTTGCAGGTGTTTCCGTACGGTACGATTAGCTCGTATACGTTCACAAAGTGAGTCAAAGCAATAGATCACACATGCCCCGAATAAACAAATCTCGCATCGAAGGGCCCCAATTGCTCGTCTCCCTGGGTACGCGGATGCGCTCTCTGTCGGGCTTAGCAATGGAGGAATTTTGTTGGACGCTGGGTGTTGCTGTACGCCTTATTTGCCCTGCTAACGGTGTGAGGACGTTTAAACTCATGATCACAGTCGGAGCCGACGCGCGTCGGGCATCATGGGACGGCTGGCCTGCAAACCGAATCGTCGCAACCGATATCGTGCCGGGTATGCCCCGGCCTCGAACCGCCTCAACTATTATGTTCTGATTGAAATTCCGCACAGAGTTCTGGGACTTGGGCCATAAACTATTTCGATCCTCAGCAGCCACATTCCCCGCCACATTCATCCAAGCAGACCTCCTGGACGAAGCGCAGATCGCGCCTGGGCCGCCCTCAGGGGACGCCCCTGATCTCGCGAATCTGAGTTCGCTGAATCAGCTGCGCGGACACGTCACCATGATCCATGCGTCTGCGCTGTTCCACCTGTTCTCTGAAGAAAAACAACGGGCGCTCGCGCTGGTCTTAGGCAGCCTCCTTGCTCCTGTTAGTGGCGCAAGCATTTTAGGCTGGTCGACCGGCTCCACTGAGGCTGGCTTTATCGAATTTGAAACAAGTGTGTCGCATCCCCGACAATTTTGCCACTCTCCATCGTCATGGGAAGCGTTGTGGAATGGGGTCGTGTTCCCCAAAGGGACGGTGGAAGTAGAAGCACATGTAAGAGACTTTGATCACGATGTGGGAGTAAGGTTGAAAGGCGGCCTTCCGCCAAGGAGGCTCGACTGGATTGTTCGCAGGATATAGTAGGTTCAATGTCTGCTATCTCATTTACCGAACCCCTGCCGACGTGTAATAAAGTGACCGCACTTCACTCTTTTTGGCTGTTCGAAATGAGGATCTTCGGTACAGTATTGCGGCGTTCGAACGACGATTGATGCCATCAGACTGTACTAATATCGGTCTGGTGAGTCGGATAGCTACTGTACTAGTGTGACTGAATGTCATCAGAGAAGCGTCAGAATCGCCCTACAGTACTTAAGGTATCTCGCGTCATTTTGAAATGCATCATTAAAGCATGCTGTTGTAGAAATTTGATTTGGACGCCTCCTGATAGATTCTACGAATCGAGAGGATGGGAATGTTGCATGGTGACGAGGATCTGAAACTATATAGCAAACTTGTAGCAAACCGATGAGTTCCCGTAAGGGAACCACTGCCCAGCAGGTACGTCGAGGAATGCGGAATGAGCAGCTAGCGGGCACAGCATTCGGCAATAACGCCCGCCTGGGAAAAGCACATGCAGTAGGGTCATCACAGGTCAGGCACTATTCCTTAGTGCTGTCTGGCGGTACTGTACTGTCCTGTAGCGAGCCACACATTGTCAATGGAAGCGACGTTGACCACATTGCGCCCTCTTCACTTCGCTTAGTTTGGGATCACTGCTACTGTGACGTGGCGTAGACACGTGTAATATATGGCACCGCTGCGGAGCAGCGATTGATTTGGACATATCCTTGACCCCCACGACTTCATGGTCTTGAGGCACTGTACAGTAGACAAGGTGTGCCAAGAAGTCCAAGAGTGCACGAGCATTACACGTTGTACGAATTGCATCCGATGCGCGTCACATTTATTGAGTGGAGTGGAGCGTGAGAATCAATGGCCATAGCATTTTATCACCCACAGTGACCCGTGCTACAAAAGTGCCGTTCGACACGAAGAGTACAACCCGCTGTCCGCCTCTGTTGCGCCATTGTCAGAACGAGGGTTCCGGCCCGACGTCTTCGAGATGGATGCCTTTGGAATCGTCTACCTCATCGAGAATGCCCAACAGTTCTGGTCAGGTGGGTTTGTGGCGGTACGTTCATCAGCGCAGCTCTTGCTGACGCTCATTTCAGAGCTCGAAGATATTCTCAAAATCCCTGAAAATGCACCATTATCCCTCCTCGATGCTACACTAAAACGCTCGATGGCTTTTTGTGCCTCGTATCACGGTGCGTGGTCTACCCATGCCCTCTATGTTGTGCTTACCTATGGCACCTGGCAGAACAATATCTACAGAGCCCTTTACAACTTGAGCATGCATGCGAATTCATCTTCGATTCTGAGCTCTTTGCTTTTCACTCGGAACGCATGTGCGAGATCTTGACCGACGAAGCGGCGGTGGTTAGCTGCGTTCTGCATTACTCCTGCGTGTTTAGAGAACTAATATCAAGTCAATCAGAACACAGATCCTCACGCTCAGTTCATGCTGTACAGCATTTTACTCTACTATGGCCGGCGCAACCCAAGCTTCCTCCGCTCACACAAGCGATGGCAATCGTTGATTCCCTTGCTCATGGATCACGTTCTCGTCGACATAGACCCCGATGTCGAAGACACATTTTCCGGCTTAACGTCCACTTCAGGCCCAAGCACAGGCTGGAAGGGTTTGGTCATTCCCATCGAGGCGAAGCTGCGTTCGCTAGCCGTACGGCTCCTATACGAAGTTTGTCGGTCGTCCAAGTTGTCAATTGCGGACCTTAGTTAGTCACCACACTGACACCATTTACACGTCCTCACCTACCCTTTGCAGAGGTGTTCGATGATCATTTTTTGGACAAGCTATTTGACCTTGTCGAGCAAACCCGTAGCATGCATGATGAGACATTCAATTATTCTGTTATCAAGCTTATTGTGCGCGTTCTGTTCCCTCCAGTGATTTTGGCGTCTAAGGGTAGCTCCAGATCGCGCTTAACGAGCAATTCATGGTCGCGGAGTTTACTACTAACCCCCCGAATCCACATACGAACGCCATACATTCCCAAAATCGCGTATTGCATGTGCTTATTCGGCGGCACGGAACCAGTCAAACCTTCGGCGAGAACCTAATCTTCATGTTGAACCGTGCTAGTAGGCAGTTTTCCTGTGTATGTTTTGTTTAAACTTACCTAACCTGAGTTTTCAGGCCAGAGCCCTGAGGACCTCGTCATGCAATTACTTGTGTTGAAAATGTTATATATACTCTTTAACACCAAGGAGCTATCAGAATACTTCTACACGAATGATCTCTGTGTACTTGTTGACGTCTTTCTCCGGGAAATCGTCGACCTGGATGAAGAGTCCGAATCGGTATGTTGGATTCTCGAGAATGTGCCAAGCCCTGAACGTGATCGTTTACAGCTCCGGCACACATTCCTCCGTGTACTACATCCCCTTCTCACCAAAACCCAATTGCGCTCTCTGCCATATAAGCGACCACAAATCGTTCGCGCGCTCGAGTCACTGACGGAAAATGAAGAGATCCGTGAAGTCTGCTCGACGACGAAACGCCTTGTCGAACGATGTCTTAGCGGAGAGTGGTGCGTACAGCATCGTACGCCTAACAACGTAGCGCGGGTCGCCGCAGAATCTAGGATGCAGCGCACTGCAAGTCCAAGTAGTGATCGTATGGCCGCTCAATCGCTCACACCGAAGGCGCTAAGCATTCCGGCATCGTCAGCCGCCGACCCGTCCCTCTCGCGCCGTCGATCGGTAAAAGGCAGTCGGAGCGCGGAGAATTTGCGGGGCTTGGCAACAACAAACCCAAAGCAGGCCTCACGCGCCCTCGAATCCCTCTACAAGCCCACAAATGACAGCACCCTATCCCTTGCAATTACGCCACAGCCTAACACTCCGGCCACGCACTACCACAGCCCCCAGCTCCGCGATCGCACAGGTTCCGAGACACTCTTGGACAAACGGCCTGCTGACCGACGCCAACAGCCACCTGCTCCGGGTTCGCGTGAGGCCAGCGCACCTGTCCGTCACAACTCGCTTGGAACTTATGAATCAGCGTCACCGATGTCACCCGTCGGAGCACCAGCCACGCCCCCACCTCCGCCGTCGCCGCTGGTACCCAAGTCCGTGCGCAACTCTGCCACGCGCGTTCCGCCCAGCCCCGCGGGAAGCGCAGCGAGCGGCACTCCGACTGCGAGAGGGACAAAGAAGGTCCAGCGCCGGTCTCCGCCACCCCCGCCCAAACGTAGGAAGCCCCCGGCAGTGCCCATTCGCGTTGTTGGCACCTCGAATAGTGGCGCGCAGATTGCCGCCATCGCATCGTCGACATCAGCACCGACATTAGGGAAGACGTAATGTTGGCACTTGTGTTCGCGTTCGTTTGTTTCAGCACGGTGGGCATCACTGCAGGACGTTTTGAATTTCCTGGGCCAGTTTAGTATCAAGAGGACGCGGCTTACACAACACAGCTTTTCTCCTTCCAGTTGCATGTTCTTCTCGATGCATCTTCACCAACAGCCTTTCGCGCTGTTTTTCCATGATTTCGCTCACTTCGCAATGCAATAGATGTACGATATGTGTATATGTCTAGTACTCATCAATACACCCCAATGGACCTACCTCAAGCTCACAATTGGCTGGTGGCACGTTTTGCGAAGCCTGTGACAGATGTTCCAGTCTTACTTCGGCAATCAACTGTCGTAAATGCATCACGATGGCGGAGCGGACTTCAAGGCAGCGCAGCTCAAGGTGACTAAAAATCCCGATAAGCGGTGATTATTCCTATCGTTGTGAACAACCTGTGCCGCTCCAGATGACCAAATGTCCAGCGATGGGCCGAGTCCAGATTGATCACCGAATCCGAAAGTGGTTCCGTAGAAATTTTCATGTAGGGTGGGTAGTCGGGGTTCGACTTGTGGATCTCAGCAGAAGCAAGTAGGTACGCTTCCATAAAAGGAGG
>Ga0307510_10003560_pt1 | contig 18180 bp, 18 predicted proteins | sample 12_EM_MG_FD_207224 | JGI IMG/M metagenome (GOLD analysis project Ga0307510, IMG submission 207224) | Populus trichocarpa ectomycorrhiza microbial communities from riparian zone in the Pacific Northwest, United States - 12_EM | ecosystem: Host-associated > Plants > Roots > Unclassified | place...
ATTGCTTTCCAGAGATCAAAGTTATTGATAAATTTTCTGGTCGTGCTTCTATCTCCATTGAAGATAGGTGGTGGGTTTCCTTTAAGAGCACCATTGGCGGGGTTAGCGATGACATTGATTTGTCGTGTTTCTTGTTCACTTTGTCCAGTAGCGACGTTAATTTCCTGTTGTTCTGTCATTGTGGTTTGAATGGATAGTTGGGGTTGAATAGCAGCGGCTGGAATAGTATCAAGGGGAATGTTAAAGCCTTGTTGGACTGCTGTTTCGATTTGGGGAAGAATGGGGAGTTGTTCTGTGAACAGGTTGGTTCCTTGGAGGGTTGCGATGTGGTGAATTCCTCCTGCAAGTATCTCTTCTTGTGATTGCTCGATGGTGGTATGGAGTGTTGGGCTATGGTATTCTGGATTGACGTAGTGCGGGTGCTGGGAATCTGTTTCTTTCCAATAACTGAGTTGTGGGGTGTGAAGTACTCCTCCTTGGTTTGTGTACCACTGGTTATCTTTCCAGAGGAGTTTTACCCAGTAGTCTTCGTCTTCTACTTTGACGAATTCGACGACTCCGTGTGTTTTCTTTGGGAGATCGACGTAATATCCGGTGTCTTTATGTCCGGTTCTGTGATTTTCGAAGTACGCTTCGCCTTTGACATGTGCTGGGAGGTTGTCTTGTTGCCTCCTGTGAACTCTTTTATTTTGTTCAAGAGTTCCGATGAGTACTACTGCCGCCAGGATGTAATTGGTGTTGTCCTATGTTTCAAGGACGTTCGAGGAAAGCCTGACTTATGTTAAGGCCTATTGAACCTTAAGGCGCGACGTGCGCAAAGGTGAAATATGCGGCAGTGACGAAGTTATAAGGGTCGTAATTCCCTTAATAACTTGAAGTGCTTTGGAAGGTGATAAAAGTGAGAAGGTCGCTAAGACCAATGTCTGGGTGAAGATAAAGAGGAAGGGGAAGTAACTTCAAGGATTTGAAGATTACTTCAAAGAAAGATAAAAAGGAAATAGTGGTTCAAGCAACAAGACTGAGAACGCAATAGATTGCAAACTAAGTCAGGCTTAAGGCCCAACTCTAGGATATAAGTCCAGCTTATATACAAAAGGGCAGCTACCTGACTAAGCGTACAAATGAGGAGAACAATGGGGTCACGAACAATAGGCGTCACAGAACAATGGGGTCACGAACAATAGGCGTCACAGAACAATGGAGTCACGAACAATAGGCGTCACAGAACAATGGGGTCACGAACTACCATAAGAAGAGAACAATGGTGAACGTACAAAAGGAGGGAACAATGAAGTTCCTGGCGGTCATGTGAGCTGGGGTCATGTGATTGTATAAGTACATATCGGTCAAGAAAAGAAAAGAAAAATGTGGGCCAAGTGCCCAGGAACGTAACATCAAGGCAGTTGGGGATCGTGAACGTGAAAGCAGACCCAGACATGCTTTTTGCTGGTGCAGACGGGTCAATAACGAGTGATGACACCAGTCTTGTAATGACTGTAACCTACCACACACATACTGATAACGAACTGAAACAGTAACCGTGAACTGTGACGCGGTGTTGGTGGGATTGTTGTGTTGTGTTTGTGTTGACACGGTCGCGTCGCATTCACGGAGACGTGCCAACGATGGCCCGATGGGAGTTGAGCAATTTCCGCGGAGGGTCACGTGAAATGTAATGCTTCCCACGCTTCAAAAAAGGAAGGCGACCGGTACTTTGGTAGAGCTGTCAGAATAGCTGTCAGAATTTCAGACCCAGATAAATAAAGAGATCTTGGATTAGTCAATGTAAAACAAAACAAACATAAAACATGTGCTAAGCAGAAAAAGAAATCTCAGAATAATTAATATATAAAAAAAAACATAACGTGTTGCAAACACACGCATATTCAAGCATATAAACAGCAGAGGAAAGGCTTTTCATCCTTTTATAGCTGGTCATATATTATAAAGGGAGTAGTGAAAATAAGGCGTGTTGGTGTGGTGGTAGTTGTGCTTGTATTTCTATGCGTGAGCAGGGGTGTCTGTGGGTTTGATTCTGTGTTTGTGCAATGTATTTTTTGCGCATGAACAGCGATGCTGGGCCGTTCCACCTTCTCAATAAAAAATCGACTTCTGCAATATTTCGTGTCTGCACTCCCCACCCCGATGATCGGACCGCTTCATGCTGCATATATTATTAATTTTTGCAGCTGGCAAAACAGTCTGACAGGTAACATTTTTGCTAACTGCTATTCATAAAATAAATAATATATACGCACACAAAAAATACATTGCCTGAACGCGGAATCAAACCCACAGATACCCCTGCTCACGCATAGAAATACAAGCACAACTACCACCACACCAACACACCTTATTTTCACTACTCCCTTTATAATATATGACCAGCTATAAAAGGATGAAAAGCCTTTCCTCTGCTGTTTATGTGCTTGAACATGCATGTGTTTGCAACGCGTTATGTTTTTTTTTACATTAATTATTCCGAGATTTCTTTTTCTGCTTAGCACATGTTTTATGTTTGTTTTGTTTTACATCGACTAATCCAAGATCTCTTTATTTATCTGGGCCTGAAATTCTGACAGCTATTCTGACAGCTCAACCAAAGTAAGGTAGGGCTCACAAGGTTTCATCCAACGTCACATGATAAAAGTGACAAAATGTGTTACAAACACAAAATTTCGAATAACTTTCCAACAAAAAGGTTTAAAAAAAAAACGCCATGGCACAAAGTTGGATAATTAGATTTAAGTCGTTTGTGCCATGGCCGATTTTTGATAAAAATTTTATTGAAGGAGTTATTCAGAAAACAGTGTCTCCCATGGTGGACCTCATGGATTTGGCGGGTGGATCTGTTTGAAATTTTGAGTTCCGACGGCATGGCATGGACTCCAATTTGTATCACATGACGTGTGGGAGATGAAAAATATATTTCACCGCACGGAATCGAACCGACAAGCCCCTCCTGCTCATTGATGTAAGCAAAACACTATAACCATTACACCATTGGGCTCTACCATTGCTAGTCCTTTAATGATACTTGACTAATGACTAACTGTCACAGATGATAGGTGAATTTTTGAAATGCAAGGAGAGGGAAAATGGGAACTTTTATTGGTATGTGGAACTATCTGATATTTGGTAGATCAACAATTAGAACCACAGTACTGGGCATAAGGTTCAGGCATTCAGCGGACATTGAAATAGTTTGGCCGTGCATCATGTAACACAGTGTCACACTCACGTGACGTTGGATGAAACCTTGTGAGCCCTACCTTACCGGTCGCCTTCCTTTTTTGAAGCGTGGGAAGCGTTACATTTCACGTGACCCTCCGCGGAAATTGCTCAACTCCCGATGGGGATGCGTTGCGTTTCAGTTGCACCCACCACAGCGCTGAATTTCCGGCTTTACTGCACCCCAAAATGACCAGGCAAATGAAATTGGACATCTGGCCCGAATTACCCATCGTCATGTATGCCCCCTGCAGAGCGCAACCAGGTGTGACTCAGGCTAACGTCCTTGAAAAATTTCAGAGACAAAGACGCCGTTTCCCAAGTTGACATTTCTCGAACTTGTTTCAAATGACGAAAACCCGCCTGTGATTCCGATTTGTTCTTCGGTGAATCTGCCTCGTGTCTGACAATAGGGAAGCTACTTGTATCTACTACTGACCTTTCCCATCTTCACCTTTCGGACATTTCTTCTGGTCTAGTTCGCGTCCTCTCCCCTGCCATATGCCGAACAACCTCCTTCATGCCGTCTGCCGTATGACCTACTTTAAATCATCCACCCTGGAGGTCGTGTATCCACAGAAGAGCACATAAGTGGCTGTTATACAACAGACAACCAGCATTCCATCGCACCATGAATGATCGGTAGGGGTAGGGGAAGGAAGGATTAGTAACCCCGTTGATCATATACAGCATGTTTCCAGCGAGCAAATGAACGCGACGCACATGCCAAAGGAGGCGACCATGATGGGTCCTTGGTACAGAACACGATGTCTTGACCCGTCGGCATGTCACTCGCCAGGCCCAAGGATCTAGCTGAAGGTCGAGAGATAAATGAAAAGGCAAGAGGGAAGCGTATCTGAGATCGCAGTGGACGATGTCGTGGTCGTGCAGAAACTCCACGTCGGGCAACACGGAACTGGATGACAAAATAACACTGTAGCCTCATATGCTGTTCGGGACGAGTCCATCTATCAGTAGCAGAAAATTGATCGAACGTACCGAAGCACTGCTGGGGTGGTCGCGCCGGTTGACACGCTAAAAAAGGCTTTTCTACCGACATTGAGCTTGAAAGCGACGTAGTATGCGAATTATTTGTAGAATCTCAACTACGAAAAGAACCATAAACACGTTAGGCGACAAAAAATGATGCGCACACAGACGTGTCATGAGGAGAGGGAGAGGTGTAATAGGAGAGAAATACGACGGACAATGCTGGAATGATCGGAGTCCCCAGAGAACCAGGACCTCATCTACATGCTACCTTCATTCCCCGTGACTTTCCTCGCCTCAGTGCCACGTCACGTCTAACACCCAGCTGCCATTTCTGAGAGAAGTGATTGTGCACGGATAAGGGGGAGAAAGCGGCGGCGGAGGAAGAGTTGGGAGGGCTAGAGAGGAAGGGCCAGCCGTGGGGTGCTCGACAGCTTGACGAGGTTCCACTTCTCCGGAGGTATGTAAATGTTGCACTTGCAATATGACTGAAGATGTCGAGTTAGGGTGTAAGCACATCCAGGGAATCGCACGCACTACGGTCTTTCTGTAAGGCCGATCTCTAGGAGTAGCGCGTCAGAGTGCCAGCGGCGATCGAGAATCTGCAATGGCTTGTTAGCAGAGGATTGCCTTGCTGTAAACACAACAAGTCAGCAATTTTGGGCACGATTTTCTATGTCACGTTCCCTGTGGCTGTGCAATCGAGGCTGAACTGAGGCCGATACGTTGATGATTGTGCAGAATACACAAAGACAAACGACGCACGACCCTCAAGCTAAGCTTGAAGCTTGAAGACCAGTGGTTTTCCATTTTGAGAGCCTTTCATTACTCCAAGTTGCTTTTTGATAAGATTCGCACTGACCACATACAAGGGCGACGAGCCATACGGACCGTACGATCAAAACCCGAACCGTGGAGAGGAAACTAAAAACTAAAAAAGCGCCAAACAACTCAAGGGCGATGAAATGGTAACGATAACACAGAAGGTCTAGATGGGGGGATATCAACAGGATCAAACGGATCGACAGTACCCGCGCCCTCCTCACGAACCCCACCGCCGCCGTGATCCACAAGCCGGGTGTGCACGGTGCGACCTCTTCCTCCTCTACCTCCTCCACCTTGCGCGGCTGGGGCGCCGTCGTCGTCGTATGTGCGCGGGGTGTGTCCCCTCTCACGCGTTCTCGGCTTTGGCTTTGTTGAGGGCATCAGAAAATAGCATTGGAGGCGACGTTGTTGGTTTTGGGATCCCATCGGCCACGACTCCCGCCAGCCCGCCCCGAGGCACACGATCATCCGGCGATGGAGGCGACAGATACTGTTGCTGTCACTTGGTGCCTGGTTCCGGCGTCGCGCGCCACGACGGCGACCCGCTTCTGCTCCCGCCCTCATCTTCATCGCCAGAGCTGAGTGCCAACTGGTCCTTTTTTTGTGGTTCGCGCCATCACCTTTCGCGAACCGCGATAGGCACGTGCCATGCCGATCGCGCTGCGCCAGCGTGCGCGCGGGTCAAAGTTCTCGTGCAGATCGCAGCGGTCGTGTTCGGTCGGAGTAGTGGAGCTTGTGAGACATGGATACGACAGTACTTGCGCGAAGGTGATGCAGCGCGTGGGGTTGGGATTGAGGAGGGCATGGATAAAACTTTTGGTTGTGGTGTAGGGTACCAGCGCATGGAAGTCAGATATGCGCATTCCCACAAACCGCGACGATCCCGGGCGTACCTTCATCGGATACTCCTTCGAGTATTTATCGTAGAAATTCACACTCGCCTCCGTCGTCTGCTGTGTCACCTTCATTTCATCTGCCCTGAATGGCATGTATCCGCGATGAAGGCGTAAGTGATGATTCTGCAACATGTAATCAGCATTCCATCGTGGTGTAAATGATTGGTAGGGGTAGGACGTAACCGTACCCTGTTGACCAAAGATCGACAGGCTTTCCGTGCCCGTTTTGGTTGGGTACCTCTGGAGCGACATAACCGAAGCTTCCTGCGACGGAGGTGAGTGGATCCTCAGAGGAATCGGGGTGCTTGTCCAGCAAGGTCAAATGACGCGCATATGTCGATAACGACATCCGACGATGGGTCCTTGGTAGGGAAGAGAACGTTCTCCGGTCTGTTCACAAGCCACGCATTAGATCCGAAGATCTCGCCAAAGTCTGAAAGTGAATGATAAAGAGGGGGACAACATGAAGTTACATGCTGGGGATCCCGGTGGGCGATACCGTAGTCATGTAGGTACTCCACGCCGGACAAGACGAAGCTAGGGATAAAACGAAATGCATCAGTCTCTCGTTGTCATCACCGGGTGAAGAACAATCGACGTACCGAAGCACCGCTACGGCATCACGTCCCGAAAAGTGGCCGCACTAGCTGGGAAGCTCAAAAGTTCGCCGCCGACAGTGAGGTTGTATTTGTCCGCGACTCCAACCATTCGTAGAATTTTGACCTACAGAAAGACAACCAAACATGTTAAGAGTTAAACGTTAAACAACGGCACGGCCGCGCGGGCGCATGGTGGAGAAAAGAAAGGAGGGAGAAAGGAACGTACGATGTTGGCATGATCGAGACCCTGGAGCACCCGCATCTCGTCAGCGGAGGAATTGCTTGCAGGGTTGAAGGAGAGCGGAGTGGCGGGGTAAGAGTTGGAGGTGTGGATGGCCCGGCAGCGCGGCGCTTGGCCTGGGTTTACTGTTCTGGCGCCGCGATGCGATGACGATGAGGACATTTCGTTGTCTTTGCAGTGATTGCACTATCCAAATCGGTGATCCTTTTCTCCATCTCATGGGCGCGGCCTTGGTCGAGCGGTGGTAAAAGGGCGGACTGACCGATCACGATTTCCAACCGGATACAAAAGTGGGAAGAGAAACAGAAGAGACCTGAGATTCCCCAAACCAACGAAGGGCGCGTTTTCTACGTGGGGGTGAACAAAGTATGGCAGTTCGGAAACGGAAACGCATTCCCTGTTGCGGGTTCGCACCCATGTTTCAAGATATTTGAAATTCCCTCTCCCTCGTTCTTTCAGTACTACTGTAGTATTCTTTCTGCATGCTCGACCACATTCCTAATGTCTACCATCAAGAGCTCGAATGCGGGAAAGGGTGTAACATGTAACACGTTGACAAAAAGGTGGGTGATAACCCACAGGTTCCTCTTGGACAATGACAAATAGGTGGTTAGGTCGGCTCGACCCACGAGTGACTATCAGTGCGCTCTACGACGACGTCCTTCTTGAGATCTTCTTCGTGGATGAACAATTCGATCTTCGCCATCAAGACGAATGGTTTTCGCTCGTCCTCAAAGTCGAACGACTCGGACATGCGAAATTCCGCCTCCTCATCCCCTTGGGACGCCGTAGTCGTCTACACAGAGCGCATCTCCCTCTTTCTCCTTTTTAGCTTCGGCAGCAGCCTTGGCTTTATTGAGGGCATCGGCAAATAGCACCGGGGAGGGCGACGAATTTTTCTTCGTTGTTTTTGGAGTCCCTAGAGGAGGTAGTGGCTCGTAGACGCAAGCCTTGCTCAACGAGAGAACGAGAGTGTCAAAAATGAGCAAGAGTGGTTTAGAGCAATCGCGATCGCCGGAAACTTGGCACGCGGGGAATTTCAAGAGGACACAGGGCTGGCTGATACATTTGGGGGTCGTATCGTAGGCCTTTTTATAAGTTACAAGTGCGCTTCCCCGTCCGCTGGAACTGTAAGATAGAACATGGATACAATACTGAAACCTTTAGGTCACAATAAAGAAATGTCCATTTTGCGTGCGCGTCGAGAACCTTCAGGAATACCAGCGAGCGACACCAATTGACCAGGTGGAGAATCACAAGCCACGACAAGAGACGATGGCCCGATGCCCGAAGGCATATGGCCGAAGCAGAGATCGTAATAGAGATGATATCCCTCAACAATCCAAAAGTAAGAGTCGCACCAAAGGCAAAGGCTATCTCGATTAAGTCGAGCGTTGTGCGGCTTTACGCGCGCGCCTCCGCCTCGAAGGTAGACCGGAACTCCGCCAGTCTCATTCTCCACGAGTCCCAGACTATCGCCAGCCCACCCCATGGCACGCGATCTTCCGGCGAAGGAGGCGGCGGGTGTTATGGTTGTTTCTTGGAGTCTGATTCCGGCGTCGCGCTCAATGACGGTAAGCTGCTTCCATTTCCTTCCTCGTCCTTATCATCAGAGCTGAGTGTAAACCGGTCCTTTTTGCTGTTCCTTGCGCCATTACTTTTCGCGAACCGAAACAGGGCCCGCACTACGCCAATCGCGTTTCTCCAGCACGCGCGCAGGTTAAAGTTCTCGCGTAGGCTGCAGAGGTCATGTTCGGTCAGAGTCGCGAAGCTCGTGAGCGATGTATGCGACAGTGCTCGCTCCGAGTCAGCGGTAGGCGACGCGGGGTCGGAATTGAGAAGGACACGGATGAAGTTCTCGGTTGGGATGAGGGGTACCGGGGCCCAAAGATCATATTAACACATCCACATGGCCCCTGCGTACCTTCGTCGGAAATATTCTTCAGGTATCCGTGGTAAAAATAAACTGTAACGTAGGCACTTGGTCTACGTGCGAGTTCGAGGGTTGTCCCAAGATGTGAGAGAGAGAGGAAAGGGAGAGATGGGGTGGCTCTGCGTGAGCCGCTGGACTGATACTGAGCGAAACGAGACGAGAAATGGGGGAAAACGCGAACCCAGGACTGGTGGCACTTGTTGCCTGCTTGGGAGACTCTCAGGGCCTGGTCTGAGGGTTCCGGTGCTGCGCGTAGATCTACACTGTATAGTTTTCGTACCTACTTACATTCTATGCTACGACGTGGCCTTAACAACGAGAAAAAGGGGGTAACATGGAAAATGGAGAGACGGAACCGTCCTTGTGTGGCAAGGACGCGCGCTCGCTGTCCTGTGGCGTCGGACGTGTCAGGCGAGGTGGTCGGATAGTTGGGCGACAGGGAAAACCGTCGATTCCAAGGCTAGCGCAGGTGCATACCTTACAAAACCCTTGCGTTCGTCGTCTGCCGCATCATTTCCTTCATGTCATCTGCCCTGAATGGCGTGTATCCTCAGAGTAGCACATAGGTAATAATTCTGCAACACGTAATCAGGATTCCGTCACGACATCAATGATCAGTAAGGAGAGCAAGTAACCGTACCCTATTGACCAGGGTCGAGACATTGACAGGCTGGCCGGTACGGCACTCGACAAGTTTCTGATATTCAAGTTCTGGACGTGTGCAAGCGTTGCGCCCTGCGATATACCTGAAGATATGGAATTAGGATGCAAGGGACCCTGTCTCACGCACTAGGGTCCTTCTGGGCCGATCCTATGAACTTCAAGTAGCGCGTTGAAGTTTCGGCTGCGATATAAATAAAGAGACGATAGGAGGAAGAGAGGGTGAGGGTGAGAGGTCGGACACGAGACCAGAAAGACGATCAATAGCATGCCAGCCCGGATCGTCGTCAAACGGTTGGCGGAAACGAGAACACGCGAAACCGAGAGTGAGAGGAAACCTGGGCTTCGATTGCCTTCCTCTGACAAGGTCAGGCGAGAGTGTTTTTATACGAATGGACAAGTATTCGACGTGCTGGATGAGTAGAGGGGAAAAGAAGGAAAAAACGAACATGAAGGTGATCCTGCCAGCGATAGACTCGCGCGACGACGAAGACGGTGTTCAAGGGAACGAAATTTTACTCAATTGTATCGACACGTGAGACAGGTAACGCACGGGCAACGAGGGTGGTGAGAGTGCAACGACCTTCGATGGTAAAAGTCTAAGGTAAAAGGGGAAATCCTGAAATGGAGAGCAGGCAATCTAGAACGAAGAAGAAAACGAGGGGACATACGAAAGAGGCCTAATCAAGTCTATACACAGTGAATGTCCTTCCTGACAAGGGCGAGGTTCAGGCCTTTGTGGGCCCGTGCAGCCATGTGCGACATGGAACAACGACGGGGTGGCCACACTTGTGGCGTCGGCAGACAGGACTTGGGCGATCTGCGCGCCTTCGGCCATGAGGGTTACAGCGCGACGAGAGGGACAGCTTGACTGGTAGAGGAAAGGTGTCTATCATGTAGCGACGAGTGTGGAAGTGTGGAAGACGAACGGTTGGAGGCGAGGCAACGAGAGCAAGGCGTGTGACGTCGGGGATTAAATGAGGGACGATGCGAGATAAAGGGTCGGGTCGTTCCAGTGTCGTTCCGCACGTGGAGTGAGAGGTCTACAGTGTCTGAGTGCCAACGGCGATCGAGAACGTGCAATGGTATGGGCTTTGCTAGTGGAAGGTTGCATCACCTATCTGTTAGGAGGATATTCAACACAATTCAGAGTCGGGAATTTTGGTCAGGAATTTCATTCACATGATTCCCCGTGGCTGTGTGATGGTGGTGGCCCAGGCCGATATGTCGATGGCTATGCAGAACACACAACGACAAACGACGCGTGTAAACCTCAAGGCTTGGACGACCACTTTGCTGCATCCGCCCTGGCTCCGAGTCCAGATTGATTCACCACCCACCAGTCGAAATGCTGCCTCCGAGTCCTCGGAACTTGGAACCGAACCCCAGTCCCATCACTGGCACCAACTACCCATCCCTCACTACATCGCTAATGCAGGCCGTCGAGGGTTCCGAGGGGGTAAAGCATGTTGCACGTCGACGAAAGATGTTGTGGGTTGAAGAAGGTCGAGGTGAGTGACAGGAAGCAGGCCCTTCTTAGGATGCCTTGTGCTGAATTGCGCGGTGCAGACCAGCTCTACCGACGGGCAACTATCGACGCACTCCCCGACAATGTCCTTCTGGAAACATTCGAATTCTATCTGGGTAAAGACGATCCCGATGAATCAGTACTTGGCTGCGATCATGATTACGATGGATGGCAAACGCTGGTACATGTGTGCCGCAGATGGCGATGTATCGTGTCTACTTCACCACGTCGCCTGGATCTCAAACTTTACTGTACTGGACAGCGATTGGTCAACTCAAAGACGCTGGATATCTGGCCAGCACTGCCTATTGTCATATTTTCCGAGAGAATTCAGTACAAAGAGGATGTGACTAACCTCGTTTCCGCGCTCAGGCAGCACATCGAGTGTGTAAAATCTATTACAACAACGGGCAAGATTTCTTGTTGGAAGAATTTGTGGCAATAGATGAGCCATTCCCGGCGCTGACAAGTCTGGACCTCATCTCTGATGCACAGAACGTGCCAGTCCTTCCCGATTCATTTTTGGGTGGATCTGCCCCACGTCTGCGATTACTCTTCTTGTATGGCATTCCTTATCCATCAATTGGAAAACTACTTTCATCTACCACCAACCTTGTCCGACTTCTTCTTTGGAATATTCCTCATTCCGGATATATTTCACCCGAGACGATCGTCCCTTGTCTGTCCATGTTGCCTAGGCTTGGATCACTTACTCTTGGATTCCGAGACCCCCGATCTCGGGTCCATCGTGCAAGCCGACATCCGCCCCTGCTTGCCCGTGTAGTTTTCCCCAATCTCACCATTTTCCAATTCCGAGGCGATATCGAGTACTTGGAGGACGTTCTGTCTCACATCGAAACACCCGTACTCAACCAAAGCAAATTTTATCTCTTCAATCAACTAGTATTCAACACTCCACTACTCGGGCACTTCATCCGTCGCATGGAAACATTCATGACCATCCATACAGCACGCGTAGAATTTAACAGTTCGGCTGTCCAGGTCACATTTTTGAGAAAAGAGATGGCTAATAACAGGTGCGCAATTGTAGTGGACCGTGACAGGTAGAGTCACGTCCCATAAAAGGAGCGTTTCTGGAAGTTTGGTGGAGCTGTCAAAATATTTGTACTCAGAATAATAAAGAGATCTCGGATTGTTCCTGTAACTAAAACAAACATAAACCACGTGTCGCTAAATGTTCATGTTGTGAAAAAAAAAGAAAAAAAACATTCGTCGCTTAATCACACAATTTGTGCATGTCATCAAATTATACAATGTCCATGTGCCGCTAAAACTCGCATGTTGCGACTAAGTCGAGGGTCCTGGGGTGAAATGTGGGTGTGCAAACACATTCCCAGGTGTTATTTCCGCCTGGAAAAATACCTGAGCATTAGTCCCAGCATATGTGAGTCCCAGAGAGGCTGCGGAAGGTGGCGCAAACGTGCTCCTGGGCCAGGTGGCAGGAAAAGTCAAAAATGCGAGCCCTGGTACTGCGCTTGAGGGTGGATATGTAAGTGGACCACCTGTAGATGGGTTTGCATGAGTGATTGAATCCTCAGCAGAGCCCGCTGCTGCAGCGGAAGGGGACGCGTGTTATGATCCACCCCATTTTTCTTGTTTACCCTACCCCTCCTTGCCTATGCCAAGTGTTGTATCCTTCAACCTAAAGCCAGCTACCAAACCACCAGTCATCTTCCCTAGTGCTACGCTGCCAGAACATATGGGAAAGGCACCATTACTATTGAACCCACCATCCCTATCGCCCCTAGAGGACCTGCCACCTAGACCAGAGTGGACCAGGCCAGCTACGCCAGAGCAGACCTGACCAGCCACCCCCCAATGGACCAGCCCATCCCAAGTCATTATAATATGATCACCTTCCCCTGCAATGTCCATCTACCCATCCTTTGACCTGCCACCAGTCCAGCCTTCTATTCCTTGGAGCACCCATCGTCAACAGTACTCCTCAATGGAGTCATACCAAGAGCCACCCCTAGTAGAGAACCCAGTAGACGACCAAGACAGTCCCATAGAGGATGCGCCACCTCTAAAGCTAGAACCAACCCAGTACTTGAATACTGAAGATGGCATGGTTACTGTGCCTCCAGGAGAGTCCCCTATCAGAACCTGGAAGGCATACCATGATGGTCCCCCTTCCCCTGTATCCCGCAAGCATTCCCTGTCACCTACAAGTCCCTCCTCAGCACCCATATGACAACGCACCAGTCGTGAAGGCAGTTACCACTCAATCACACCTACTGCCTTGTCACCCCTAGTTGGCACCTCGCCCCAGAGCCAGGGCAACCAGACAGGATCCTCAGAAGGATCCGCAGACACCTCCTCACCCATGTAGAGCTCCGCAGACAACGTGGCTAGCAATATGGCCCTTGATTGGGTCTCCATCAATACGGACTACCATAAAGGGTAGTTGCTTACACTAGATGCTGTTAAGGTCCAAGGGCCTTAAAGACGTGACGTGCGTGGGTTGGTTTGGTGATGACTGGAATTGCTTAGTGGTTTGTCCTCCTAAGGCAATGATCACATGAGTAGTGCGGTACCGGTTGGCTACACAGTATAACAAGTAAGTCCCTGATGATAAGGGCGACTTTTGAGTGTTCTGTTAGAGGTAGAGAGGGGAGAGCTTCAAAGGGGGCTTTGAAGCGACTAAGGGTTCGGGCTGTTGACTCTGAGAGTCCTGGGTGGAAGCTACAAGTCTTGGATTGAAAACCAAGTTAGGCTTAGGGCCTAACTGCTAAAAGTACGAGCGCTTATATACAAGTGAGAAGTAACAGGTCACAGGAGTCACAGAATAATAGAGTCACATATAGTAAGGTTCATCATGAGCTGGCAATGAGCTGGCAATCTAAGTATAGCTCCATCATGAGCTGGCAGTCTATAGATAGCGCATCATGAGCTGGCAGTTCATAAAGGGATAAATGGTGATGCTGTGGAGTGCTGCAGACTGCAGAGTAATGGCATGTGATATCTGATTGCAGAATAATCAGGTGATCCATCAGGTGATTTGTCAGGTGATTTGGTGGTGGTCCAAGCGGCGCGTAAGGGAACAAGTGGGGAACAAGTGACCGAGAGCGCAGAATAAATGGGTGAAAATGGCGGAAAAATAAAAGATGGGGTCCAGGATCATAACAGACACCCATTAGACCAGAATGGGTATGCAGAGATCAGATCTCTGCGGATTAGCCTCAAACCTTGTGGTTGTCCATCATGACGACGCTTCTCTTCTTGGAATAACCCACTGCCATTAGGGTCTTTCAAAGTTCCCTTATTCCAGCCCATTATTCATTCCATTAACATGCCCATTAAGTCGTTTTTCAGGCCAAATTTGGATTAATGGTCAAAATAATAAGATAATTAATGTACAATTAATGGGCAACTTTGAAACCCCCCCCCAGTGAAAATCTCAATAATGGGCATGATAATGGATTCCCTTTATTTTTGTGATGTTGGCATGGTATCAGCACATCCAACTTTTTTGAGTCTCTGACCCACTGGTGAGACCCCATGTGTTCATGTTTTTTTTTTCATGCCACACGTACCCCTCCACCGCAGACTCCTTGAGGAGTTGGATGATGCTGATTGCTCTTTCAAACGTGCCTGTCTTTCCAAGTATCTTCAAGATGTGTCCATTGAACCCTTCGTCATCCCCATGACCAGTGACAGCGATTCTGGTGAATCCAATGCTGGCAATTCCAACAATTCCGACATCTCCTCGATATCCAGCCTCAGCAGCCTCAGCTCAATCTCTTCTCTTGGCTCAGATGATAAGTCAACCATCCAACCCACTCCCTCGCTCTCCTTTTCAGACATTCAGGAGATGTACTTCCTAATGACGCAGGCCCAAATCGACAGGTTACACCAAGAAGTACTCACTTCAAGGGTCCTCCACAAGAATCCTGCCATCACGAAGTCATCGCAAATCCACCTCCTTGAACACTGGCATTGTGGGAATCTTGATCAGTACCGGAGAAGAGTACGCATTGACCCTGACATTTTTGATGGCATCACTGACAAGATCTGCAGCCACCAAATTTTCCATAACAACTCCAATGTCCCCCAGGCCCCAATTGAGGTACAACTCGCTATCTTTTTATTTCGAGCTGGTCATTACGGTAATGCTGCCAGCCCAGAGGCAATCGGACATTGGGCTGGCATGAGCCCGGGCACGGTGGCAAACTGCACAAACCATGTCATGCTGGCACTTCTATCCCTACACGACGAAAGCGTCCACCTCCCAACAGCTGAGGAGAAGGAGAGCGCAAAGGCATGGGTCGTGGCACAAGTATGCCCCGAGTAGCGTGACGGGCACCTCATGGTCGATGGAACAAAGTTCTCGCTATTCCAGCGACCTGGGCTTCATGGTGATGCCTGGTTCAACAAGAACCGGTCCTATTCATTGGACTGCCAGGTGTGTATCACATTTATCTACGCTATCACATTCTGACCATTCACCAGCTTGTCACCCTTCCGGATTCCCTCATTGTTGTGGACTATGCCATTGGCCATACCAGCAGTGTTCATGATTCCCTGGCATTCCGGAGTACGTACGTCTTCAAGGAACACAAGCAAATTCTGGCTCCTGGCAAGTGGATATGGGCTGACTTGGCATACCCTGCTGAGACGTGGTGTGTCGCACCATTTTGGAAGCCTGTCGGCAGTGAGTTGTCAGCCAATCAAAGAACCTACAACTATCATGTATCAAGAGTACGTCCACACTTCATCTTTCTTTTTTCGTTTCTTATGGTTCTCGATTGCTAGGTCCGCATCCGTTCTGAACATGCAATCGGCCTGCTCAAAGGCCGCTTCCAGGCTCTCTGTGAACTCCGTATTCAAATCACATCACCCAAGCAGCATAAATGGGCTATCATGTTCATTCGATGTTGTATTATCCTTCATAACTTGATCATTAGACTTGAGGGCAGGAATTTCGATGCGGTGTTTCATAAGCATCTCTACGAGGCTGGTAGGGGATACCTGGCACCGATGGTCCCTGACATGTCCGATGATGAAGACTTGGATGGCAGCGATGGCAAATTGCAAGAGGCCCAACGACGTGTGGAGACAGAAGGGCAGAAGGTTCAACGTCGCATCATGGCACAGTTGTTCAATAGCGCATTGAGTGGGGCAGTGAGGCAGCCTGGGTAGTTTATTTGAAGTCGAATGTAGCGTTGTATGTAGGTGATGTGAAAAAACCTGACTCTATTAAATCTGCGTGACACAACGTATGCGATAAACAAGACGACTGATAACAACTTTACATGACACAATACTTGGTATATGTGAGTAATTATGATGTGGGTGTCTCAGAAGATCCCCAAGTAGCAGAAGGAAGGGGGGGCAGGACAGATGAACTCGCTGCACTTGTACCAAAGTTAAATGAGCTCTGAGGAAACTCAGAGGGGAATGCGTTTGCTGTGTGATCATCCTTCCCAAAGCCAACAGGATGGGCACCCGAGGCACTCAAAGCACCAGAGTGGGGAGCCATCTGCTCTGCCCTCAATCGAACAAGCTCGAGCTTGTATTGCATCATCCGCTCCCTATATGCGAACTCCTTCTCCTGCATCGCCTGCTTGAGCACCAGTGCCTTTTCCTCAGCGTCAAAGTGATGGAAGTTGCATTTTTGCTGGAGCACTAGCTCCATCTTCTTGTGTTTGACTTCAAGGTGGGCCATCTTGTAGTCAAACGACCCCTTCGCAATTTCCGCAAGTTGAGATTGTTGATCGCCGATGGAATCGAGTGAGCTGTCAACACGGGAATGCTTGCTTGACCTGCGACTGCTGCGGCTGCTGCCTGTCAAAACTGAGGGGGTGTGTGAATGGGCAGAAAGGAGTGCCTTCTTGCAAAGGAGGGGCACCACCCCTACATCCATGTCATCGTACCCACCAACGGCAACACTTGGAGTCGCATGAAATCTGGCTGGCATTTGTGGGAGGGGTTCATCATCATTGAGACCTTTGAGACTGTCCTCTATGTCAAAACTCCTGGCAGCTCCTTCAATTATGCCCAGGAGGCGTGCGTCCTCAACCTCATCCTCCTGTATGTCATCCTTGGGCTCCTCTCCCTCACTGACATTGCCATAACCGCATGATGGGAACATGAGGCCTTGAGCTTCTCCCTCGAGGTCCTGGCTGGGCTCTGACAAGACCATGTGGGAATTGAAGTTTGGGATTGTCCTCCAAAATCCGTGGAGGCGATCCCAGATTGGAAGGTTTTGCTCAAGGATAAGTCGGTCTAAATGCGAAGACTTCAGTGGGTGTTACATGGATGTTCAAGCAGAAACATACCAAGGACGTTGCGTAGCTCTGGATTGTTCCTAATCTGCTCAGCGGTTAAACCTGCCCCTGTCCTACCAAGCTCAGTGTTGATCTCCCTATATTTGGTCTTCAAGCTTGTTTGTCAAAATCAGCATTGCAGTAGCGGCAAAAAAAAAAAAAAAACTCACCTGCCAATACGATTCTCAACGGCCTTGGCGTATTTTCTTCCTCCATTGGCCCTCACGTCATCCCTGACCTTCTCATCCTTGTCAATCGATAAGATGTACTCAGCCATCTTAACATGGAAGCTTGTCTTGGAGCCCTTGGCAGTGCGAGGATGACGGTTTTGTTCTTTAGCATCTTGAGCTGAATCAGAAAAAAGCCTCTGACGGTCCTCGACGTTGTCTTCGAGCCACTCCACAAGTCGGTTGGTGCGATTTGCATTCCACATGATATGCAATGCAGTGGCTTTTGGGTCCACAGCTGCAGCATCTTCTCCATCCCCATCCTCACCTGTGGTCTTCTTTCCCCAGCCACCATGCTTTGCCTTGCTAGAAGGGGGACCCTGAGAAGTTGCCTTAGGCTTTTGGACAGTAGCAGCGCTGGCACAGGAAGACATGCCCAAGGGATGGGGTGAAGGTGGACATGACAGAGCAAGAGGTGTGGGTGCAGGTGCCACATAGTTCGAGTTCAAGACAGGTTCCTAGAAAAGAAATAGAACTCCGAAGTGACATATGTCTTGTTAATAGAATGGAACATGAGGAGGAAAATGACCATTCAGAAAGTAGGAGCGGTCGAGGGTCCTTAATTGAAGGATGACCATTAAACCATGCATTTTTGATTTCCCTTAATCGACAAGCCTTTACTCTGCACCTATGGCGCAGGAGTAAATGCTTGGGGCTTCGCCAGAAGGGGGCTTATGAGCTTGGTAGTATAATAAATTATGAAATCCACATGGTATCTACATTCTAAAGCCTTTACATGTATTCTACTTGAGTAATACTT
>Ga0307510_10003561_pt1 | contig 18175 bp, 6 predicted proteins | sample 12_EM_MG_FD_207224 | JGI IMG/M metagenome (GOLD analysis project Ga0307510, IMG submission 207224) | Populus trichocarpa ectomycorrhiza microbial communities from riparian zone in the Pacific Northwest, United States - 12_EM | ecosystem: Host-associated > Plants > Roots > Unclassified | place...
GAATTTGGTGGGCAGGCAGCGTACCATGTGGAGTTGTGGACTATATTTAATGAAATTGATGGGCGTAGTTCGGAGGAAATAGGATGATTTGATTGGCCTGATGTATTTTATGCTAAGTTTTGTTTAGTATTGTGGTTGTGATTTAATATATTTTTTGTTTAGAAATATATTAAAATAATAATATTTTTATTTTTTAAAAATTATTTTTAAAATTAGCACATCAAAATAATAATAAAACATTTAAAAAATTTAATTTTTAACAAATTAAATTTGAATTTTTAAAAAACACCTACTGTATTGCATTTCCAAATGATCTAAATGTATGCAAAAATTACTTAATCGAATAAATTGTATTATTCTTATGGAGATATTTTTTTTCTTAATTTTATATTTTTTTATTATTTTAAATATTAGAGTAACCGTTCATAAGAATTATTAAATCTTTTTAAAATACCAAATCATTGTGGAGAATGTAACCCGATCCCGAATAGTGCTAATCGAGGTGGACAAGTAACCACAAAGCTTAAGCCAAGTGTCAAACACCAAACAACCAACACGTGGCAGTTCCTCAAGCTCTTTGCATTAAAAATCCAGCAATTGAAAGAGAAAAACACATGATCAATGACGAAACTAAATCTAAGCCACAAATAGCACTAACCGTCGTTTTTAACTAACTACATAATTAAAAAATAATTTAAAAATCCAAAAAAGCCTATATTTTATCGCTAAAAAGCCAATCAGATCCTCTCTCTCTCACCTACTTTCCTCTCACTTCAGCTCCGTTACAGTCCATGACCGAACCTCACTCACCACATCAATGGCTTTATCTCTTCAACTTCCGCCGGCACTACCTAACCACCACCTCCTCTTCTCTTACTCTACACTCCCATCCTCCTCACCTCCTCCTCTCTCTCTCATCCACAAGAAAAAATTATGTCCACTGCTTCCCATCGCCGTGAGATCATCTTCCAGAGTCAAATGTTTGACCAAATCAACGGAGGAGGATCGAAGCGAACAAGAAAGCAGCTTAGTCTCTGACTCTGATGTCGGAGAAGAAGCAGAAATCAGAGAAGACACTAAAGTCCAGCTCCAACAGAACAAGAGGATTCCAACAACATCGTCGTTTGGTGATTCTCTCTCCCTTGGGATTCGTGAGCATGTTTATGAGGTGCGTTTTTTCTTTCCTTTTCCTTTGGTGCGGTGTCGTTTTTGTTTCTGCTAATCGTTTTGATTTTCGTTTTGAAGGTTGTAGAAGTTAAGCCAAATGGAATGGTATCCACTCGGAAAATAAACAGGCGTCAGTTACTCAAGTCTAGCGGTGACTGCCAAAATTATTTTTTTAATTTTTTAATTTAATATATTTGTAATTGATTGGTATTAAATTAATTTCCTTAAAGAGTGCTGTTATCTTTTTAAAAATCATCAGGTCTGCGACCAAGAGATATTCGCAGTGTTGATCCATCATTATTTTTGACAAACTCAATGCCCTCTTTGCTGGTAATTACTTTTTTTTAATTAATTACTTGCAGTGAATTTTGTGTATGCTTGGCTTCAACAGTTGAATTGTGGTAAACTTATAGGTTCGTGAGCACGCTATCTTACTCAATCTGGGCTCATTGCGAGCGATAGCAATGCAAGAATGTGTTCTTATATTTGACTATAATCGGTAATTTTTTTATTCCGCAGCAGCACAAATTATTTCCATTTCTTTTATTATTCTTTTTGCTTGAGTTTAGCTAATGGTCAATCTCCTCCGTGTTCTGGTCCTTGTTAGGAGAGGAGGAAAAGCTTTTATAGATACCCTGTTGCCTCGGTTGAACCCCAGAAACTCGAATGGAGGGCCATGCATGCCGTTTGAGCTTGAGGTCAGTGAGGTGCTCTTTATTCTTAACACTGCTAGATGAATGCGTTTTGATGTCTATATGTTGCGATTTGTGGAAATGCTATATATTTTTGAAGTGGCTTCAGTGTTGAACTTTTAGGTTGTTGAAGCAGCATTGCTATCACGAGTACAACGTTTGGAGCAGAGACTGATGAATATAGAACCTCGTGTGAGTATGGGCACATAGTGAGTACACTTTTATTATGTGTTGTTTTTCTTTTGCGTGTGTCTCGATGCTCTTTAAAATTCTTTGTTTTGCCAGAAGTGTTTCTGAAATATTTTTAGTTCTCGAGATTCAAATTTGTAAAAAGGGGATGGTAACTAATCACTTAGTTGATACTTGAGTATAACATGCTTTACTTGATATTGCTAGGGTCAGGATTGCATAATATTTTCCCTTGTTGCTTTACTAAAACATGAACAAAGTCCTTCATTCTTCATTTAATAAATCTCGATGATCTGTACGTTGCTTCTGTATTGATACCTATTCAACTTGCTTGCTAGGTTACATATTATGGTCTTCCTGACATGCTAAATCTTTACACCTGGTCCTTTACTGTTTGCTCCAGGTTCAAGCTTTACTCAAGGTTTTGCCCAACCGGTTAACTGCAGATATACTGGAGGAACTTCGTATTAGCAAGCAAGCCTTGGTACAGTTTCTGACTGTACTTGGAATGTCATAACTGTTGTGACAAGAAATGGTCTTTAATTCTTACACCTTCACTTTTTCATGAAAGGTTGAATTGGGTTCAAGGGCAGGGGCTCTTCGTCAAATGCTGCTTGATCTTTTGGAGGACGAACATGAAATACGCAGGATATGTATAATGGGAAAAAACTGCAAACTCAAAGGAAATGACGTTGTGGAATGCTCTGTTCCCTTAGAAAAGCAAATTGCTGAAGGTAAGACCTACAGAGGCTCCGTATGCTTGACTTGAATAAGCAATGTTCCAATTTTGCATTCTTCTTCTACTTCTTCTTTCTTTCTTTTTTATGGAAAAAGAGATTTATATCAGAGAAAAGGAAAATAATTTACTAAAATAGGTTTAACCAGGGATTGATTTTTGTCATTTGCAGAAGAGGAGGAAGAAATTGAGATGCTTTTGGAAAATTACCTTCAGAGGTCTTTCCCCAGTCCCATTTTGCAAGGATATCTGATATAAGTTCCTCATACTTGATATGATTTATGCATAATAGGTTTAGGAAACCTCTCCACTAATTCATTTCTCACTCTCTCCTTTAAATTTGTTTCAAAGAAAGGTAGACTGTTCATAAAGGTTGACAATTTAAAATAAACTGTGAATACGTGATGGCTTAGCTGTGCATCAGGATTGTGTCAATAATTCCTCAGGTTATGTTTGTATTCTTGTGCCTTTGTCATGTGGGTAGATATAAAAAGAGTGAACTCATTTCTATAGATAATATGCAGCTCAATGCTGATTACTTGAGCATGTGAGGATATGTGTTGCCTTGGAATGAAAGCTTGGCATTTTGCTAGTATTGTCTATATCTTGAGCTTTGGAATGATCAGAGACAGTTAGCTAGGTCTATGTAACAAGCCTTCTAATGGAGGCAGGCTGGTGTATTTAACTTTTAGCTTGAACATGGCCTCCAAGGGAACGTCAATAGGTGCTACTGTTGAGGTTGTGTTTTATTATTCATCACAATTCAGATTTAACCAGGAAAATAATATATATTTTCATTTCATTCAACTCTACAGAATCAACAAAAGCCTTTATTGTTGCTAGAATATAAAATAAGAAAAACAAAAATCTTCTAAGGAGCAGTTAATAAGTTGATGGGCATTCAGAATTATCTTTTCAGTTAGTGAAGTTACGTTGTCTACTATGCAAACTGGCACCTCAATATCTTGTGATTTTGCAGATCTGAATCTTGTCATGGTCAGGCAGAAAGACTTCTTGATTCTGCAAAAGAAATGGAAGATTCCATTGCTGTTAACTTAAGGTCTGAATTATTTTGACTTTTCTTGCTTTGTTAGCTTTGGTCTTAGAGTCCAATTAAACTTTAGTTGTTTTCTTTATTTGTTTCAACTGAAGATAATCTTTGAAGCACTTTTTGAAGCTTTAAACCTTCTCAGACACACGGAATCAGTTAAATCATGAATGTACTTGGGTCATGGTTCCCGTGTTTAGGCTGAATGAAACTCAATGACTGTTTCTTTATTATTTGTTTAGTAAAAACCTTTCCTTTACTAGTTGTTTTATTGTTTTGGTGGGTACCTTGGACCTAGAACAATGACTTTGGCTTAAATAAAGAATTAAGGTGCTCATTAAGTCAGGGCCAGATTCTATATGAGTTAGCTTACAGAAAGAAAATTTTTAATTTTGCAGATTTTTTGCATCGAGTAGAGCTTAGCCAGACCATTCAAAAGGCACATGATTGCTTTGTATTAATCATATGTAAAATTTTATCTGATTGTTATTTTTAGAGATTGAACACCAGAGCTATTGCATTTGAACTACCTCACATTAACTTAATATTCTATTGAGTTCTGTTCCACCTACTGCAGATATATATACACCATAACATTTACTTAATATTCTATTGTACTTTCCATGTGCCAAACGAGCTGAACAGCACAAGAAAATTGCGCTAGCCTTGCCCTAGAGGCCTGGAGGGTAAATTACCGAACACCCCTCAACATAGAAATAAGAAGGAAAAATAAAAGAAGAAGTGGAAAGGAAATGGTGGGAAAAAAGAAAAGAAACAAAACCATGGCTCAGTTCACCTTGGCAATGATTTATGGTTATTTTTTCAGTAATACATAATTAATGGGATTTATTGTGTTCCACACTTGTGAGATTCTGAATACCCAAACTTTTAAACTTTCTTTATCAGCTCGCGGAGGCTTGAGGTGAGCAGAGTGGAATTACTTCTCCAGGTTGGGACATTTTGTGTGGCTGTGGGTGCTCTAGTTGCAGGTGTGCCCTTCAGCTTGAAAACTATTATCATGCCTCTTTTACTATGATTTTTTATTTTATATGAACATCCTGCTCGTCCTCAGGCATTGAACTTGTTTTCAATGACTATGATTAAATCTCTTTGATTAGTATATTGTACTTCTATTGAATTGATTACAAATAGACACTGTCTCTCTTGATTATTCCTGACTCCAACAAACATTGAAGTCATGAAATTGATCACCACTTTCTAACCAGCATGATCATTTCATGCTGGTAGCTATTGGATTTGGAAATGGTATATCTGCTGACGTTGGGTTAAAACTGAATATTTAGTTCTCAAGCAGGATCTCAATCACATCTTGTATTTTGAAAATTAACTGTTGTATTTTTACAAGGAATTAAGTATGTGAGAGAATATGTAAAGTAGGAAGGTCATGCACTTAGGTAACTCCAAAAGATGAACAAACAGTTAACTCCAGAATCATCTCTCAGAAAACTTGATCATGCTGAAATACTGCTACAAGTTTCTGATTTCTTATGTGTCTAATAATGTCACATATGCTATTATGTTAATGATACGTAGTGCCATGAAGGAAATGATCTGAGAATCTATTTTTGCATGCTTATCATAAGAAATGTTTCCTGGCTGCAGGTATATTTGGCATGAATTTGAAGTCCTATCTTGAAGAGCATGTGGTATATTCGTTTTCCAAAAGTTCAAAATCATCATTCCATATTATTCTATTCTGGTCTGGTTAAAATTGTTGTGCCATAACATCTTTGTTGGAATTGCAGTTTGCTTTTTGGTTAACAACAGCTGGGATAATTTTTGGTGCTGTTGTGGCATTTTTTCTCACGTATTCATATCTTAGAACTAGGAAGATACTGTAATCTGGGCAATTATTCAATATAGGTAAGTTCTGCTTCCCGTGAACCATTATTTCTAGCAAAATCTCTTGATCTACTAAGGACTCCTCTAGTAATAAACTGTTGTAGCAGAAATCCAAGGTCAACTGGAGATCCCACTTCAGCTCATTATGAGAAATATTCTAATGTTTCAGAGGTTCATGAGTCCTTATCATGAATTTCATGAGATAACTTTTATGGCAGTGACTTGACCTAATGCTATCTTGTGTATTTTATAGGCGATCTCAAAACTGAAGCAGCTCTCATGGCCAGTTGATTCGAGTCACCTAGACAAGGACCAGTCGAAGATGTTTCTAGAGCGCATAATAGTCTGATTTGATTGCTGTATGTAGGTAGTTACATTAACATTATTTGCGGCCAGACAGTACGCAACTACAGCTGTTGAAACCAAGAAGTGAAGTTTCATGGAACTTCAATATCCAATGCTTCAATGTTTACAAGAGAAACGGAGCAAGGTTCTGCGAATTCCTGGAAAGAAGGAAGTGCTTATTCTTCGAACAAGTGGGGAGAAATTGTTCCTTAGTAATTAGATGTATTTTGCTCTTGCAAACTGGAGTACCATAGCCATTCTGAAAATTTTGTTGTTAGGCTGTGATTCCCAGCAGAAGTAAATCTCTGTTTCCAGTTACGTCTAATGGCATCTCAGAATTTCATATTCATCTGGCTCCTATCTCTCTGTCTCTACTTGTCAATGTGGTAGCGGTTAATTTTAAAAGTGTTTTTTGCTTGGTAATACATTAAAATAATATTTTATTATTATTTTTTAAAAATTATTTTTGATATTATAATTCAAAAAAATTATTTTAAAAATGTTGTTTGGAATAATCCGAGCCTGGGGTGTTTGGCTGAGACCCAGACAATGTACGAGTATTGTTATTATCGACTCCTTATCTTTTAAAATGCAACATTTTGATTTGAATGTTAGGCTCAGGCATAGCTATGAGTCAGGTGCAGTATCATTGTTAGCATACAGATATTTGACCTGAGCATACTCAATGGTTTTGTTCATAGTTGTTATACCATGACTCTAAGCTTGAATAAAAAAAGACATTAATCTAGTGGTTATATTCATGAAGACGTTCATGGCTTCTTGTGCTTTCTTTTCCGTTTTAATCGGATTCTTTTTGGAACTTAAATGACTCGATTGACAGATTGCGTTCAATAACTATGCCAACCAGCCTTTAATGGCTTATGAGGAATGGTAACAAAGCCTGGCAGATTAAGGAAACAATACCAGATATCAGGTCGGAGCCAATTTTGCGGCAGCTTTCAATAACCAACTGAACCCATCACTCTCCAGCTCTGCTGGGTTTTAAATTCATGGGACCTGTAAGTGTAGTGGTCAAGGTGGGATGGACCTGGTTGTTGCTGTAGCCTGTAGGTACAGAGTCGAGTCTACAGACTGGCCGGCCGTCAGTGTCAACAATTCGCTGCCAGTTAGAATGATTCATGTGACATTGTCCACTGGAAAAAGGTTCTTCGTGTCATTCGCCTGGATTAGTTGAATGCTCAAGAAGTCCTGCACAGCCAGTAGAAAGAGGTTGGCATCACAATTAACGATCCTAAAGGACCAAAGTAAACCATTGTTATCATTGCCCCAATGACCAGCACGAAGAAAGCTTGGGAACGTCATCAATGCTTTCATAACATGTGGTAGCTTTTGTAGTCGTAATTTTTAAAAAATAAATTTTAAAAAATATAGTTAGGTATAATTAGTTAGATTTAAATATATTTTTGTAAAAAATTATAGTTGAGATTTATGTATAATAAAAATGCATGTATAAAATATTTGGTTGTAATTGTTTTTCAAAGGTATTTTTTACTTGAAATAAATCTAAATAATTTATTTTTTAAAATATATTTTTAATATCAGCGAATCAAAATGATCTGAAAATAAAAAAAAAATTAATTTAAATTAAAAAAATAAAAAAATTAAAATTTTGAAAAAATATATTTTTAAAACACAAAATAAATAAAATTTTATGAAACTCAGTTAAAAAATTATATAAAAATAACTTCACAAAAACTATATTTTAAACTTAATTTTTTAATAAATCTCACAATATAAAACACAATTTAATAAATCATCAAACACCACCTATCCCAAGAATCAGCCTCACGGTGCGGCAAATACGAAAAAATGAGTTCCCTTGATCAACGTCGACCTCTAGGTTTTCTTCTTTTTCTTTCTTTTAGATTTTGGAGCTCCTGCTTCAATTGAAACGAAAGCATCTCTTGCATTTTTGTTGCAGTTTTGCCATCCATGCTTGAAAGGAGTCTCGTCTTGCTTTAAGCCGATAGCTGTGCTCAAGGAAAACCGGCAAAAGCACCAACCTCAATAGTTATGTCATAGCATCAACAAAAGCAGCATAATTCATCAAGCAGGTCAAGCAAGCAGCAACCAGTACTGTCTCAGAAGAAGAAATCAATGTAACAAATGCAATCCGGTAAAAAGTAAAACTGAAGCCTCAAAAAATGTCTCAAAATAACACATCTAATCTAGAAGCCTGATACATGATGAACCCTTGAATCGATGCTTGTACATTGTACAAAGATAAATCAAAACAGAGTCAAATACAGAGGATACAGAGGGAGGCATATTTCTTAGTTGGAACACCTGTGCGAGCCTCTTCTACAAAACTGGAACCATTCAACTCACAAATCATCCACACTATTGACTTGATGATTCCTAAATCACATTCCACAGCAAGATATGGATGGATCTCAAATGAATTTGGGAAGCTGAGGTTCCTCATAGAAGATTGAAGCCATTTTTGGAAAAGGTACAAGTGAAAAGTCTGGTGTTAAACACCACCTGGAAATTATATCATGTGTATTTCAAAGGATTTTCCATAGGTTGCAGTTTTTTGGATTTTTTTGAAGCTCCGTCAATGACTATATTTCCTATTCCAGCTTCCATAGCCTCCCTCTCATCCTTCTCGGTTTCAGATATATTCCCATCTTTTGTCTCGTGCTTGAAACTTGGCATGGAAGGCTCAAGCAGACGAGGACCAGCAGTGATCCATGGATGATTTAGGCATTGAGCTGCTGTCGGTCTCTTTTCAGGCACAAAATCAAGTAAGGGAACAAGGAAGTTATTCAAGTCATTAGCATCTTGCTCGCTGAAATCGTACTTCTCCATAAGCACCTTTGTGAGAGGCCAAAAACGCAACCTACGAATATGCCTCAAATCTCCATATCTATTGAAGAAATCCCGAGAATTGCGACCACCTAATGCAACCTGAGGAAAATATACATGCCTTTAAACAGTCACAGCAAGTACATAAAACCTAATACTGCAATGCTAATTTTGATCTTATTCAGTTTATCCAGAAAAGAAATGATGTTACAAAAAAACAATAAACATTTTCAAATCCATGGAAGCCGTAAATAAGTATGCAATTGAAATCATTAAAATACATGTAACACTCCCACCTTGCGCGGCATCACGCCGAGGAGTTCCATCATCAATGCCAAGTGATCCTGTAAGTATAACCTAGATAAGTTAGAACAGAACAAAAATAAAGCAAAGCACAGAAGCAAAAACATAGGTGTTATCATTAATAGAATGCATCTGTTATTAAAAATGTAAGTGATATAATAAATTAAACCAATGCATTGCAGCAAAATGATGAATTGGGGAAGGGGTAAAGGATTGCATCGTGAGCACATACCTCGTCTCTATCATAGTTGTCACCACTGTGAGGATCAAAAAGGACATCGCCAGTGGCAAGCTCGAAACAAATGCAAGCAAAGGACCAAAGATCTACTGGAGTGGAGTATTTAGATCCCAGAAGAACCTCTGGACATCTATACTGTCTTGTCTGAACATCACTTGTAAATTGTTTGTATGTCCAACAAGCATTTCCAAAATCTACCAATTTACACTTTAGATCAGCAGCAGCCAATAGCTTTTGCCTTGTAGAGCGGCTCCCCCTTCTGCTGCGTTTTGCTTGGCAAGCATCCTTCTGCCCATCAGTGTTTGCTGAATCATCTTTAATCACAGAACCATTTGATTGTTCATCGACAGAATCTTCATTTGATTTTGCATCAACATTAGAATCTTCAGGACTAGTTGGTTTGGGATCAGCATCGTTTTCCGAGGAAGCTTCTTTCTGCGCACAACTTTGAGCTGCCTTCTTAGCCTTCTTTCGAATTTTCTTTTTTTGGTTCCTTGTCAAATCCCCATTCAAACTCTTGATTTCTTTGGAAGAACTAGATTCAGCCACGATTTTGTTCTTGCTGGTTGGAAGGATAAGAGGAGCACCTGATTTCCTGTGATCTTTTGATGTATCAATCATTGACAAAAGCAGGACATTTTCTGGCTTCAAATCAGTGTGGATGATTGAGAGTTGGCGATGCAAGTAATCCAAACCCACTAATATATGAAAGCAAATTTCTTTTGCCATGTGTAGAGGAACCCCTCGGTAATCACTGTACTTAATAAGGGTCAAGAGGTTATCTCCCAAGTACTCAAAAACCATACAAACGTGCTGTCCATTAGGCCCTGAATGCTTGAAATGATCCAAAAGCTTGACAACACACCTTTTATCATCAGGGTCTCCCTCGGCAATCTGTTTAAGGATCTTTATCTCATCCATGGCTGCCTCGGTGTAGTGTTGAGCGCTCTTTTGAACTTTCAAAGCTACATAACGCTACAAACAATGAATTTCTCGTGTTGTTAAAGAGTCAAACAATAAACACTAATGTGAATTTCCTGAATCATGAAATTATCTAATAAAGCAAAAAAAAAAGGCCTTTTGGTACAATAATTTTTAAAAAAATACAATCCAAACATGAAAAACTGAAATTCCTATTCTAATAAATAAGCGCAAACTTCAAATTACTGATTAAAAAGATAAAGATAAAGAAAATCCATAAAACATACCGATCCCTGAGTGTCCCAAGCGAGCCAAACCGTAGAGAAATGACCCCAACCAAGCTTGCTTTGCACCACATACCTCCCATTCTTGAATGTATCACCGATTCTCACAGCATGGTACCCTCCTCTCCTATAATCCTCCGTTCCCTCATCTTCTGATGTGTAATCACTCTCTTCACTTCGATCCCCATTCCTATCCTCTGCCATTGAAGCAACAACAACCAAAGAAACCAAAACACAAAAAATCAACTAATGTATAGGAAGTTGAAAATTTCCAGGCTAATTCTCAAATTGTAATATGAGTTTTCTAGTTAGAGAAGGAGAATAAGATAGAGAGAAAAAAGGGAAGAATTTGGAGGCCAAAATAGAGAGTTTCTGACAACTGTTTAGTTTTAAGAGATGGGTTTTGATTGAATTTGAAGAAGTAGAAAATTGTTAAAACTGGAAGAAAAAGGAGCGAACTTCAATGGTGAAAATTGAAAAGATTGAAACTTTTAACAAAGGAGTTAATTTCAAGAGATGGGTTTTGATTGAATCTGACAGAGAACTAAATTTGAGAAGCAAAATAAATAAAATTTCACATGTGGGTAATTCAGAAATGGGATTTTGTTCAATTTTAGAAAGAGGTGGAGGGCGAGAGGGGGGGGAGTGGGTGGTTTTTGAGTGCAGGTTGTGGTGGAAGTGGTTGAGGTAAAAGGGTGAATTAGGGTTTTTCGGAGAGTTTTATCAGACTTCGTACTGACAACTAGTCTTGCCGGGAAATGAAAGCAACGATTTTTTATGATGTGGGCCCCTGGTGATCAAGTGTTGCATGATGATGATGATTCTGGGCTGGGCTCTGTATACTACTCTTGACATGGCTCGTAGCATCTTGGTTGTCATAAAAGTAAAGGATGTGATGTGATTTGTTTTCCTTTCCTACTAAAATATTTTTTCCCCAAGAAGTCAAGAACCCGTGTCCGTGCATGGTTGTTTAACCTTTCATACGACTCCTGACATGTTTGTTTGTTATTGAATTTTAATTTAAAAATATATTAAAATTATAAAAAAACAATTGTTATGATGTTTTTTAAAAGCAAACACGACAGGGAGCTGAGATTTCTTGTTTTAGCGAGTTCATTCGATCTCCTTAAGGAATAATGGTGCAATTCTTAATCCTCCAAAACAAAAGGACAATGAAAGAATGCCTTCCCATGCTTCCTTCTCCATATGCGACAATTGGCAAACCAAACCAGAATACTCCTCCAATTTTTTAGCATAGCTAAAAAACTTCTTAAGCACAAAAGCTTCTTCCTTTTAGTTGAGTGCTCAGCAAACAAGCAAAGAAGCTTGAGAAGAAATCCCACGATGCCTTTTCTCCAACATCAATCACTAGGAGGTCCCAAATGGGAACAATCTGCCTATAAAAAAAACCTTCGGATTGAAAGAAAATAATTGACCCCGTCTCCCAAGGTATAATTCACCACTCTCTCTCGTTGCATTTCTTTACAAAACAGGAAGAAAAAAAAAACAAAAAAACACCTTTCTCTCAGCATGCACTCAATGCCTTTACCCTACCCTCCAACTCTACTGACCTGAAGTAATTGTTTGGGGTTGCAGCACAACAACATGGGGTTTGTCCCTAACTCGTGTTTCATGGTGTTTGGTAAACATTTGGAAGTTGAAGCTGAGGTTGAGCCTCAGTTATTGAAAAGCAATTAACAAATCTATGTTTTTTTATGCGTGGCTCGGATCAAGTTTTCAACTGTGTTTCAATCGACTAGTTTTTATTTTTGTTATTTAAAAAATATAAATTTTAAAAAATTAGTTTTAGTTTGATTGTTTAGATTGAAATATATGTTTGTTTAAGATTACTCTTGAAATTGCTATAAATTCAAAGTGTTTGATTAAAATTATGGTTGAATTTAATATTTATATTAAAAATAACAAAACAAATATATAATTTATTTATTTAAAAGATCAAAACAAATATATAAAGTGTTTATTGGATATTCAATATTAGCCCATGTTTTACGATACCTGCACACTTTTAAAAAAAAAAAAAAAAAAAAAAAACAGGGTATCATTTAATTCGACTGTTTCAGCAATGTGGCCTTCTAGACAAATAAATTGGGCACGTAGTTTTCTAAGGCCTCTGACTTCAAGGCTTACCGAGCCCATGACATATACATGGAAAGGTGATTACAATTGTTTTTTTCTTTTTTATATATTTGACTTTACAAAAATATTATTGCAAATTTGCAATTGATGTTGATGTTCTTATAAAATGAAAATTCGAGCGCTTAAACTCGATGATTTCAAGCACCTTTCTCGAGTAGACACCTTGTTCTCTCGAGTCAACAGCCTTTTGAAGATTAACATGCCCAGTTTTTTAATCATATTTGACTCTGCAAAAATATTTAGAAATGCAATTAATAATGCTGTGCACGTCATTTTTAATAAATTAATTTTCCAATACTTCCTTTTTAGTATAAAAATAGTTTCTTCAATAAAAAGAAAGTGGATTATGATTAATAAAAAAAGTTTAAGTAACTAAGTAATGGTTTGGCCTGGAAAAATATTAGGATCCTCCACCATTATTGAAAAAAAAATAACAAAATGGAATGCATTAAATGAACTAGAAAAATATAAATTGATAAAATAAATATGGGAAGAGAGGAATTTAAGACCTAAAAGAAAATAACTCACCAACAAAAAATTTATGAAAACTGTTGCATGGCTGATGGGTCATGATAATTGATTATTTGTACAACATCATTGAGAAAAGATTCAAAATCATTCTCAAATATTAAATTCTTTTTCAAAATCATGGTATTTAATTTTTATCCGATACAAGAAATTTGTGATTAAAAACTTGATCTATATTATATTTTAGTTTAAATAAATTTTAATATTTATTTGATAAAATCTGAATAACTCAATGAATTAATTGATTTAATGAATTGATTGTCAAAAATTTAATAGAATTAACATGAATTATTTTTTTAATGCAAAACAATATTATTTTTTTAAAAAAATTAATATGATTTGACTCAACGAGACATGAATTTCCTCAACAATCTAATAATTTGATATGTTAATACAGATAAGATTTAACAAGTTTATTTAATTTTTTCTTGTTTAGAATTCTCCTGATATGTTAATTAATATAAATAGAATGATTTAATTCATATACTCGTAATATTAATTTTTCTATTAGAATTTTACTGGATCATGAAAAAATTAATCATGCGAGCAAAACTTTCCAATTGGAAGTCTCTCCCCCATGAATCCAGGTCGTGCACTACATACATTGGAAATCCAATCGTGACTTTCAATTCATTACCAGAGAAGCCTTCAAATTCCAGATCACAAGTGCCCTGGGAATATTTGATAGTGTGGTGGTTTTTATTTTGTCTGCAGCATGCTTTAAAAATATATTTTGTTTAAAAATAAAATAAAATAAATTGATTTTATTTTTATTTTTATTTTTTGTTTGATGATTTTGACGTGAAGATGTATAAAATAAAATAAAAATTTATAAAAATTTATTTTAGTGCATTTTTAAATTAAAAATATTTTAAAAAAACATCTTTAACCACAATATTTATAAATAAATAAAAAGGCACTCCGCAGCTTTTGAAAATGGAATCAAGCAAGGTCGAATCTGGGTTTCCGAACAAGAAGATAAAGAAGCCAATTTGACACTGATACATCGTCTCATAAAGCATAATTTATGCTGACACTTGACCCTCTATTTATGCTTCTTCAACTTCCGAAAGATAAATAAATAGGAGGCTCGCACCTTGTTTCAGCTTCAGCATATCCATCAATTCAACAGGAATCTTGAAATTGGGATGGTTGGAGGAATAAATTCATGAAATTATTGAGTTCACATTAAGAGGTGGAAAATCCCCATCACAAGTCAAATATTTGAAAAACTCAATGACAATATTGTTGGCCACAATATATCAACAGATCCTCTCGTTTTTTCTTCACCCCGAACCAATCTAGATGAATTTTTTATCTAGTTTTTTCTTCACCCCGAACCAATCTCGGTTATAACTATGACCTTGGTCTTCTTCTCGGACCAAAAATAACTCTGAAATATTAGATTCAATTGTCTAGTGTTCTCTCTAATCCAAGATAGAATTACTGCCTACGAGTTCCATGCTTGTGTTTCCCGAAAATCATTTTCTTCAAAATCAAGCAAATCAAGACCGTTCTATTCCACATCCGACATAAAAACAGCCAAAGCCCAGAAACAAAATGAACATAAAAGGGCAAAAATCTATAAAAGAACACCAGATTTACAATTAGGAAGCTAAGACGTCTGTTGATCACGGAATTAGATTCCCTTCTATAGAAGATTCTCACTCAATCTAACCTCAAATCCCCATCCCAAATCACAAAAAGCATCATATCCCACGAACCCAAAAAGAATAATTAAGGAAAAACTATCCAATGTGTAATTTTTTTTTCTCACACCACCCCAGTCCATGCCAATTATCCAACAGAAAGACAATACAAGGACATCTCCGCATTGCATGATGCATTACATCTCCATTGTCAGTAGAACTCAGAAGTCAGAACTTATGTTCTTACACGAAGGCCCACAGAAATTAATCTTCACGAACTCGCGTTGGACCACACACAAAAACCAATTTGCATTTGTACCCTTCCTTTCAAAGTACAAATCCAATCCATCGCTATCAAGTTCAAAAAACCCCGCATTTGTACCCTTTACCACCACCAAAGCACAATCTCGAGACCCCTTATTTTATACCAGACACCAGTCTTGCAGCATCCATCATGTACCTCTTTGAGATGGGCTCCTCCAAAACCCAGTATTGTAAAACTGGTCCCACATTTGCTTCTCCAAATCAACGGCTTCAGTTTCTTCATCATGATTATGATCATGGTGATCACAACATTTCCCTTTCTCCACAACCTCTGTAGCCTTCTTCTCTGACTGTAATTCCTCCTCCCTGGACCCACCGCTACTGGGAGACAACAGCGACCTTTCTTTCTGCTTCTTTTTTCTCAAACGGTGTCGTGTCTTGGCTTTCTTACATAAACAAGCCGGCACCTTATAAACGGCTAAAACAAGAAGGTTGATCACCGTGCATGGACAGCAGCAACACACCGCTGCCGTGCCACCTGCCACCTCACCAAAACTCTGCGTTTTCGTCCTTGCCAGATTCTTCTCCCTCCCCTCTCCTGTTGGTACCATTTTTGACCCTGTCGTTTCTGTCAACAAAGGCTGCATCCTTCGGTTCGAAGAAGGTGATCGCAGAAGAATCCCCTGGCGAGTCATAACGAGTCAACTCGGCCGGCTAAAAAAAAATATTAAAGACTCGGTTTTTTCTGGTTTCCTGGAATGGGAAATCGAGGAGATTAATGGGCTTTAAGGATTATTTAAAGAGGTGTCAAAAAAGGGTGTGACTAATGACTTTCTTGCAGAAAAAGACCCTTTCTTCTTCTTCTTCTTTTTCTCCGTTTGGTTTCTTAGAGAGGTTAAAGAGATCGAAGAGGAGGGAGGAGGGAGGAGGTATATAATAAGGAAACGATTAGGTTCAACAAGGGAATGAAGAAGTGGGGATAGGAAGCGAGAGGCAAGGCGAGTAAAGGGGTGGGCTTTTTTTTTCTTTCAAACGCGGACACGAAGGGAAGAGGTTTCTGTTGTGTTTCGATGAGATTTTTTCTGTGTATTTCTTTTATCAATAAAGGTTTGGTCTTTTCCGAGCCACTAATAAACACATGGAAAAGAAAGGCTGTCGAAATTACCAAATTACGTGGTTGTTACTTGTTAACTCACAACTTCATTTATTTATTTTTGGTGCTGAATTTAAATTAATATTTATGGTTTTTATTTATGGACAGTGGGTAGGTGTTATCAAATTTGATATGGCCTCTTTTGGAGATGATTTTGAGAATTTAAAGAACAAGGATAAGTAGTTATTCTCTAAATTTATTTTAAATATAAATAAATAAATGATAAATTTTTTTTATTAAAAACAATAATATTTTGGGCTTTTTTTTCCTTTTTATTTCCATCTTGTTAAGAGTATGAAGTGTTTTTTTTTTATAGTGTTTTTTATTTGGAAATATATTAAAATAATATTTTTATTTATTATTAGAAATTATTTTTAACATCATGATATTAAAATAATCTAAAAATATATAAAAAATAACTTTATAAATAAAAAAATCAAAGTTTTATTATTTAAAACGCAATTCTAAATAGAATATAAGAATAATTGCAAGTAGCATTCTAAACTTTCTAGCACTTCACCTTTAGGTTTATATCTATACTAAAATGATAAGTCCATGAGCATGTTCAAAATCAGAAGTTACTATTATATTCCTTTTCTAGCATGTTCGGATGAAAAGTGTAAGGTGTATTTATTATTAATTCCTTTTATTATTTTTATCTATTCTGGACTCATAACAATCAATTTAATAAATTGGTATTAAAAAAAAAAATGTAAAAAGCATCTTTCTGTTTTTTATCAGAATCTGTTCTTTATTAGTTGGAGTCAACGATCCATCAAGGTGATAATCTTGGTGACTTCTCTGTGCTCGAGTAAAGCAATCCATGACTCAAACTTTATTTCATTTTATCAGCAATCTTAAAGTCAATTCATATAAAAATGAAAAAGGATTCGTTAATGTCAAAAATATCATCCTCGTTTAAAAAGTTTGAAGTTTGAATTAAACCTAATGCATCTTCAGGTGAAGATTTTCATAGCACAAGTGGTTTCTGCATCTCTTCAAAGATTCTTGAGGTGTGAAGTGTTTCTATTATTAATAAATCCTAGATTTTTCCATTATTATGATCTAGAATTTATAATTTCATACTAATTTGTTGCGAACCTCCTGCATTCATACCATACATGAAGTCGGTTTGGTATTAAAGTAGCGGTTGTTTTTAAAAGTATTTTTTACTTGAAAATATATTAATATAATATTTTTTTATTTTTTTAAATTTATTTTTAACATTAGGACAATAAAATGATCTAGAAACATAAAAAAAATTTAATTTGAAGAGAAAAAAACTTTAAATGTTTAAAAAACACTTTTAAAATGTAAAAATAAACGGGTTTATAATACCTCAAGAAATCCAATCATCCCATTCCTAATTAATACAAAGGGAGTTGATGATGAAAATGCTTATCGACATGGTCAATTTCAAGAAAAATTATTTCTTTTAAGAGATAAAAAAGAGTGAAAAGAAGCAAGATGCTTGGGAGTGAATTGAATTAAAAAGCATAATAGAGAGAGAGCTAGCATACAAAGAAACGAGTCAAGAGAAGCTCTCAATTGTACCGAGACCCTTTAACTAGTGAATTCACTCACCACTTCTTATTATTAATATTATTTAATTTTAATTTTGTTGATTTGATATTTGATTTCTTTTTTTTCTCGGTGGCCGTGGGTGAATTTATAATTTCAGGCTCAAAGAGCTTGAAGTTCTTATTTAGTTATTTTATATATTTAAAGCTCATTCATTCATCCATCCATCAGCCTCATCTTCTTGTATTGAAGCAAGCCTTCCTCAGAAAACCACAAAAAAAAAAAAAA
>Ga0307510_10003562_pt1 | contig 18175 bp, 18 predicted proteins | sample 12_EM_MG_FD_207224 | JGI IMG/M metagenome (GOLD analysis project Ga0307510, IMG submission 207224) | Populus trichocarpa ectomycorrhiza microbial communities from riparian zone in the Pacific Northwest, United States - 12_EM | ecosystem: Host-associated > Plants > Roots > Unclassified | place...
ATGCATATGTAGTGAATACTTTCACATTGACTTTTCAAGTTACAGCACTGATGTACTAGCATATCTTCAGACGATTCCATTGCCAAATAAATATTTCCTTTCTATCTGGTTTATAGCTCTGATACCACCTAACATTTCCAGATCGGCTTTGTCTAAACTGGCTGAGAAGGTGATATGCATTTGAAATATTTTAGTTTTCACATCCTGTTCTATGTCATTGCTCAGGATTCTTTGACATGATTGTAGTCAGTTTTCCTTGCCTCCTCGAACCAGATTGGCCAAACATTTGATAACTCCAATATCTGGTTTAATGTGGACTGTGAAGATAGTTTTATTATGATTGTATGATTCTTTGCCTCCAGATATCTCTTTCTACATCAATCTAGTGAATTATGAGAATAATGAACCTCTTTTGAAATCAACATAGGCTGCATTTGCTGTTGTTTCAATGTCAATGTATGTCAAGGTTTCTTCTAGATCTGGAAGGTGGTCGCGTGAAAGCATTTCTTATGAGTTTATTTTCAAGCTGTGCAAGTCAATATATCCTCTCGTCCTGATCAAAGTACAATTCGTCTCCTCGCACTCCCTGGTAATGATAGGGATGCTAATTGGGGCAAGGTTTTTCAAGAGTACTTGTGCAAACTTTGTTTGTATGGCTTGGTCAATCTCTGTTAGACAGCATCCTCAACAGGACTTGTCCGTAGGCTGGATTTTGTCTACCTGAAATTGAATAGGTGCAGCTTCAAGTTTTACACTCCATGATCCCCCAGAAAGAGAAGGATAATAACTGGTTTTCTGGTTTTTTTTTTTTCTTGTTTGGAAGTTGAATTTGAGAAGTGTTTATGTTGCAGCAGAATAAGTTCTCGGGATGGTTGTGGTTTGATACAAGAATGCATTGGTCCATTAGAGACAAGGTGGTGTTTAAGATTGAGTTTCGATCGGAGTCAAAATTTGATTGTTTTTTTTTTTTTAAATTATTTGTTTTCAGTGTTTTAAAATTGTTATTGTTAAAAATAAATTTTAAAAAATAAAAAAATATTATTTTAATATTTAAATAAAAAATATATTAAAAAATAACCTCTACCATATTTTCTTACACTCCCACAGTGTTGCAGAACAGCTATCCTTAAAGTGATTTTCATGATTTCACCTGATTTCTGCTGTCATCAACTGCAAATAGATGCTTCAAATAGGCTGTGAACATTAAAAGTAGGGCTTTTAAATTTTCTTTGTTCTCTGACTGCAAGTTTGCAGTGTTGAAGGTCACAATACAACCGAGTTGGCAAGGGGTGATCTCTTATCTTGCCTTGCGTGGTGTTTCACAAACCAAGCAAAGGGCCTGAACCTCGGTAAATTTGCTAGTTCATAAATAAATTTACCAAGATGTTTTGACAAAAGGATTATTATTATTATTAAGTACAAAAGGGTTCAAAACAAATTAAGAAAAAAAAATCAGATTTTGTTTGTTTGATAATTAGGGTTCCATTTCCTTACTAATGGTGGGCTTAGAGAGTAAGATCCACGAGGATTAACGTTTTACACACAGATTCTGGTTGTGATCAATAAACGACAGCAAGCCCGAATCACCTTATCTAGCCAGGAATGGATTGCGGGCAAAGAGGTTTGGTTAGGAAAGCACCCACGCGTGTGCGCCACATACTTCCAACCGTTAAATTTTCCCTTCTCTCACAACCAACCAACCGCCATTTCCCTTCTTCTTCTTGTACCTTTTAGTAAAGTACTGTTACTCCATTTCACTTGTCATGTAAAAATCAAAGCCACCGAAAGCAACGATAGCGGAGGTTGGCTATCCATGTTATCTCTTCCTAATTTCACCGGTGGCACCACCGCTCTGTCATCTCCACGTTCGTTGGCGCCACCTCGCTCTCGCCATTCGGTGTTTAAGAAGGTTACTGTTCCCTCCAGATATCCTTGCTGCTGCTCTTCTTTGAGACTTCAGGAATTATCAATTCAGGAGCCTTTGGAAGAATCGAGAGAGATCTTTAGATTACAAACACAGAATGATGAAAATGATCCTGTTCCAAGAGACCAAGAAGAAGAGAGAGGGATTTCTAAAATACAAGTGAGCAGGGAGAAATACATACCCGTTTCCAAGGCAGAGCTTTTGGATGCTGTTTTATTGAAGGTATTCGCCTCTCAAGATGATGATGCTAATCAGTTCCTTCTTCTTTCTTCGTGAGTGAATTACTCTGCCTCAATTGATTGCTTTTTTTTTTCTTTCTTAATTATTATTATTATTATTATTTCTCAATTAATCTTCAATTTTATGATGGATTAATTGCAGGTGTTTGGACTCTATTCTACACGCAGAACACAAAAGTATTTTAGAGGAAATGAGGATAGATTACTCACTTACTCATTCCATTGATGATGAAGCGACAAGTGATGAGAAATCAGGTAGTTCAGATGGAAGAGAGGAGGCTGACAGGGAAAATCCTGGCTCAGTTAGCAATAAGATCAATGGAAACGGGAGCGTGGGGAAATTAGAAGAGGAGACTGAAGTTGATAGACCATTGCATTTTGATTATGGTCTAGACTTGAGAAACTTTTTAAGCTCTCCAGTAACAAATGACAAGAGATGTTCTAATGGAGAGTGCAGGTCTGTTGCAGACTATTCTTAATTAAAACATTTTTTAAAGCGGTCAGAATTAACATGATTTGAAGAAAAGATTTTCTTCAGTCTCCATAGATTTATGGATTAGAGTCCCATGATGTATACGTTTAGGATTTTCAGTTAATTTATTGGTTTTAACATTTATGTTGCTATTTCATCCTTTATCCTGTCTTGTGTCTGTGTGTGTAATTCCTTTTGCAAAATTGCTTGTAGACTTGCTGTTGCCACCCGCTTCCAGCGTTCTTTTATGCAACTTCTTAATAATGCTCAGTTTCAAGAACTATCAGCTGGGGATTTGATGCTGACATCTGCCTTGAACTCAGATTACCTCCTTACTTTGCCAGTATACGTGGACTGGAAGAAAGCATCTGAATCCAATGCAATAATCTTCAGGTTTTTGTATATTAGTTTCAGTTAGAGTGCTGCAGCAGTCAGTATTCCGGTATACAAAATATTTGCAATCTGCTTACTTTTAAGGTGATATTCCTTACAGGAGGGGCTATGCAACTGAGAGGCAGAAAGGTCTGCTAATTGTTGAAAAGTTGGATTACGTTCAGTCCAGGCTTCTGCAGGGTATTTTCTTCCTTATATCAAAACCAGTGGGGAAAGTTGGCATATGGATAAAAGAGGTCGTTGCCTTTCCCATGAATTCTCTGATAGTATTTTAAAAACCAACTGCATGATGTGTGAATCGATGAATAATTGATAAAATTGGTCAGATATTCCTTTTATTTTCTCTGATATTGAGGGGCAAAACCAAAAATCTTGATTTCCAAACTTGTTGGGCAGTTAATCTTTGAAGGAAGTCAGTCAAAGATTGTGTAAATGCAGTTGCAGTTCTGCAAGAGTTATCTCCATTAAGTGGTTTCTACTTTGTTATTTTGTTGCCATAATTCAGCTCACTAAGTGTTCCTTGGGACAGGCTATTAGAAATGCTTTTGAGAGCCATGAAGTACAAGATTGGATTAAGAAAATGACACCTTGGCTTGAGCAACTGTCACTTTTTCAGCAATCGTATTTTAGTAATGAACAAGCTTCTGATAATCCACCGGAGATTGACCAACTATCAGATACTGAACTTCCAATTTGGCTAGCAGCACAGAGGGCAGTAAGTCGGTATGAAGGTTTTCTGTCACCTGTTGGACCCCGTGGAAGGCTCTTCAGGAAGTTACTCACATGGATTGGATTTCTACCTCCTTTGCCGGAAAAGCCATTTGAACTTGACAGTTATAGTAATGCTTCTGAACCTCGTTTAAGGTATGTAGAATTTGAATTTGCTCTCTCTTCTTACAGTAGCCATCTTCTACTGTGTATGAGCTTACGTTTTTTCCCATTTTCGTTCTGCTGTGTGGAAAAAATTGTCTGAAGTTAGCTATAAGAGTAATTGGCATGACTGAGTGCGCAATGCTATTAACGTATGAGGAAAAGTATGATGCTTTAGTACCAAACTAGCTTCATTACTACCTGTCACAAATTTAGTTATCCTTTTGGTTTAAGTGATTGACTGTAACTTGACTGTGCATGAATCTTGCCTGTTTAACACCATGGGCTCGTCTCGCAGAAACAGCTATCCATTGATATTATGGGAATATAACTGATTTCTGGGTTCTGATAGGGGTAAGCTACTAGATGTAGGCTTTATATTGCTAAGTAATTTGGACAAACAGAACAATAATCAAAATATAATTTGAATTTCTATGCTTCACAAGATTCTATCATCATTAAATAAGAAAGGCCATTAGAAAGTATTTGACTGCAGTCATCGAACAGCTGTAGATGAATTCAGGCTGGCGCCTCAAGATTATAAATTTTCTTGAGGTTGTTGAATCATTAAAGCCAATTTGGAAAATAAATGCCATTTTATGTGACATCCATGGTATCTTTTGTATGTTCCACGAGGATTTGACTATCTATTTTAGTAGGGCGTAGTTTATGATTGACATTATCACCTGAATGACCAAGTAATTGAAGATTTTTTCAATCAGGCCGATTTTCTTATCAAGGATATCACTTAGTGATATATGGAGACCTGCTACAAGAAAATACTGCAGAAACAATATTTGGAAAATGCTAAAGACTTCCTTTTCCATACTACTTTCTCAGTCAGTCCTCCAGGTAATCACTTTTTTTCCCCATCTTATCAATTGCTTTTGTTATGTAGTATTTCGTAAGGATAGATGTTTAAGCCTTAGAATCTACCAAAAATATAAAGATTTTTAAGCTATATCATCTCTTGCCCAAGTGTAAGAGCAAGAACATTGTAAATAGAAATGAAGTATTGCTGGTAAATATGTTTCTACGATATCCTTAATGAAATTCAGATTTTTATTATTCTTCAACCTTTGCATGTTCCTGATTAGGAAGCTGCATTTCAAGAATTAATTTTGCTTTATACCACGGAAACAAGTGATAGCAATCCTAAAGATAAAGCTGACGTTCCAGCATTGCAGCTCAAGATCTATGAGAGAATTCCCATTCCCGATTTACCGGTAAATACCTCTGACACTGCAATATCTGTTGATGCTTTCACATTTTGTTCTAGTTTCTTGAGTTACTTATGATTCAACTGTTTGCATATGATTTTCACATTGTAATTAAACAATTTGTAGGTCGTTTTTCCACACAAAAAGCTGTCTTTCCGTATCATTGACACGGTATGTGCAGATTTAATCCCTCTTTTACATATTATAGAGTTTCTAAAACAAAAATTTGAATACTATCTACTGAAGCTTTTCAAAGCAGCAGCCTGTGTTTATTCTAGTATTATCTGGTATCATGCTTGTGTTACTCTAGCAGACCGATATTTGATAGTACTTGTTGCCATTGATTATGTTTTCCTATCCTTATAATTATTCTTTTTACAGAAAGGTTGTGTGGATGTTGATTTACTTGCATGGTTGAATATGCTGAATTCTTTCTCCTAAATTTTGTGAGTGTAAATGAGAGTGACAGCCTTTTAACCTGCTGAAAGTCTGAATCCACCTTAAATTAACAACAGTTCTCCCCTTAAATGTTGTGCGTGCATAAATGAGAGGAACTCTGTTTAGCATTCAGTCATAGCATATTATCTTGTTAATACCGTAATTGACTTAGTAAATAGATAGATTTCTCAATGGTTGAAGAAAGCTGAATAGCCTTGATTAACACTATCATCTTGCTGAATGCTGAGTTTCACAGCTACTACATTATTTTTCAATAGATAAGCTGATATGGGTCTATGGAAACTGATTGAAGTGCTACTGTGCTTACGCAGAGTAGAGTTGACATTTTGGCCTTAACTCATTTCCCTTATCTTTCTGGATGAGTTACATTCAACATTGGGATTTCCATGCGAGGTTACTGCTATCCTAGCATAGCAGGTTTGCTGTAGAAAAGCATTACGTCATTCACATTTAGAGATGAAAGGTTATTCTGAAATGTACTTGATGTGTCCCGTCTCTACTAGAAAGAGAAGTGTATGTTGAAGTGGATGCTCAAAACACCATGTAAAATTATGTGAGGCCGTTGATGGGCCTTTGTCTACTGACTGGATGTAATTTATTGGTTGAGCCAAATGACAAACATATTCTAGATGTGCTTATGGATTATACTCCATGAAGCCATCCTTTCAAATAATAGCTTCTTGACGAACTATTGTGGATCTGTAGGTACGCTTGGATGCAGCTACGATATTGGGACTTTTGGCATACTTCATAAACTACAAATTTGAGATCTTATCTTCCCCGTATGTGTGTTTTTGGTGGTCATATGATTGTTTTTTGAAATGGTAGCATTTGGCGCAAAAGTTAAATGTGGATCTAAAGGGGCAATTATGTTTTGTGATGTGCAAGTTCATAGTGTGAGGTTGATGAAAAGGAACATGAATTCAATTATCCATTTCCGTAGTGTCTGCCGCATGTCATAATTCTATAAACCAACCTCCCCCACCCCCTCCTTTCTAATCAGTGGCAGTGCTTGAAGTTTTTTAATACTTTTTTTTGAAGTTGGATTCATATAATCTTGATAGCATATAATTTCCTATGCAATGCAGATCGGCAATATTTCTTGATGTAGTTGCTATCACTGCTCTGATAATATATGTAACTCGTGTGGCTTTGGGTTACAAACAGACATGGGATAGATATCAAGTCAGTTTTCTGTGCAATTTCCAAGATTATTATCATCTAAATTTTACAAGTACATATAATATATGCTGAGAGATAGTTATAATTTCTTAAAGGAATCTTTTATTACAGCTGCTGGTTAACAAAACGCTTTATGAGAAAACACTGGCAAGTGGCTTTGGCTCAGTTCATTTTCTTCTCGATGCTTCTGAACAGCAGCAAGTGAGAAACTCTTTCGATATTCCCTTTTTATGCTTTCCATAAATGCAGACATAAAATAGCACTGAGAGCAGTTGATATTCTAGTTTATTGTTATTTTAGTGGTATACGAATGTGAGAATTCGATTCACAAATTGATTTCAACTATAGAAGAATTATTTGAAGTCTTTGAATTAATTTCAACTATAGAAGAATTATTTGAAGTCTTTGAATTACTGCTGTTCTTTTCGTTCCCTCGTCATTTGGTCAATGAGCTTGGCTTGCATAGTATTCTATAATACAATGTGTTTTGTATTTTCCTAGTTTTCTTATTTAATTTTTCATTTCTCTGAAAACTATTAAATGCAGTATAAGGAAGCCATATTGGCATACGCGATCCTACTTAAAGAAACAAATGGACAGGTCTGCCCATCCTATCCCTTCTTAAGTTTTCTATGTTGAATTTATACATACATTTTAATCCTGTCAGCTTTTGCATTTGATCATTGTGTGGTAGAAGTAGAATTAGTACTCTAGGGGTTATAGGATTTGGTGTTGGAGTATTCTGAGCTGCTTGATGGTGTTTCTATCTTATCCCATTTTTAATTGGATGAGTGAGGACGGTACACATGGATGCATAAACCAACTTTATTTACCATGAAATATTTCGTACAAGACAAAAGTCAGGGTCAGTGTAGCATAATGAGATCATCTGCACTAATAAAGGGCAAGTCAATTGCCATTCCTGGAAAAGCACACATGGATTCAGTGTTTGCTGATTTATTGACTAGAGATTTCCGCAATGATGAATCAAGAAACCTAGTCTTTTATAGCATTTTGAGAATTTTATATGATCTAAAATCTGTGCTGTGCTTTTTGATATTTTTGGTTTTAGCCTTTAGGAAGTACATTGAGAGTATATTTTGGAAAAATTTTCTCCTCTTCATGCTGTAACCTTCCTCTGCAACTAAGGCTCGTGGTCTATAGTTAGATTTGTTATCTTCTGATGTCAACTGATACACGGAGATATTGAATACAGGCCAGCGCATTGTTTAGGCTCATCTAGGAATTGGCATTTAATTTTTCTATCTGGAATTCTCATAGCAGATACAATTCCTTGCCTATCATCACGGCACATGCAGCCTTTTTTTAGAACAGTTCTTGCGTTAAGAAAAAAAACAAGAGGAGCATTTCTTGCCTTTGAGCATAGAATTTCTTTTATTTCCTTGAACACTTTCCTATTGTTTAGAGAAAAACCATAGTTCTAATTACTGCAGGTCGCTTGTCACCGAAGTGTTGGAGATGAATGTGAGAGATTTCTGTACGATGTGTTTAAAGTAAAGGTAAACATACGAGTCTAGTATTATTTAGCAAAGCTGATAACCGGTGTTGATTGCTTAATTTGTCGGAATGAATGCAGGTTGAAATGCCAGTTGAAGAAGCAATGAATACTTTGATTAGGCTAGGCCTTGTTATAGAAACACCCATTGATGGAAGAGGAACCAGGTTGCAGGCTGTTCCTTGTGAAAAGGCGCATGAGATTCTTAAAGAACGCTGGAATAGTTTGCTTTGTTAGTTATAGTGAAGTCTAATCCAAGGTTTCATTTTGAGAAGAGTACTTACTACACCTGGATAATTGTTGGAGATTATCCGTTAAAGCCATTGTACACTTCAATAGGTAGTTTATAGGCAGTTGCAGGGCCTTCTCTTCTTCTCTTGCGATTTTCAAAATGTTATTTCAATAAATTTCTTTCAAAGAAAATAAATCAAAGAGAAGGCCTTACATGACAAGAGATTGGATTAGTACCTGCATTTTCGAAAATTAGGTTTTGTTTGTTCTACTTGAAGCTTATATCAAATTAGTTTGGTTTCAACTTAATCCAATGTGTGGTAATGCATGTTGACCACAATCATTTCTTTGTTTTACCAAAGAGAAGCAGTCTTGGCACTTGCTTTAAACAATTTTACAACTCCTCATCTGGAGAGGGGAGGGGATTTGGAGCCTCTGTTCCTTGGCCGTCCCTTGCATCTTTCTAAATTCTTTTCACTACCAGATTTAATTGATCGATAGGCATTTTCTTTTAAGCTTTCCATAAGTTCAACTGATTGCACAGACTACCGTGAAGCATTGCCTAAAATTTCAAGCATTACTGCTGTTACTCTAGGTCTCCTCCACACAAAACTTGGGGAAGATGGGAAATGCTAACGTGGTTATCGTAGATATTACAAGTATAATTCCCTACATTTCCTGATACATTTGCAGCCGCTGGGACAAGCATTGTATGAACAAAAACATGGAAGGCGACACCTTCAAACACAAAAACTTCTGTGAAGATTTGTATCCCTCCGAGCAGTTTTCAAATCTCGGCAGTGATATATTCAAATGTTATTGCGGTGAAAATTTAAACCAAAATGTACAACAAGTAAATAAATGAAATATGGATACATGTACTAGAAGAGCAGTATACAGAGCTACGGAAGGTTACTTTCTTGCCTGCGGGGAAGAGCAGGAGAAAATAATGGTCTGGGGGATCCATTGTTTCTAAATCCTTGCAGCCATTGGACTATCAGTCTCTTGCTTTGTGGCTCTTATCTCCCGTGCCATTCGTTCCCCATCTTGCCACTTCCAAATCAAGTTTTTGATGTGTAGTTTTGTGTCCGCCGGGTAGTAAATAAGACAAGCAAGGGTTGTCCCTCACAAGTCAATAGGCTGAGCTCTGGTAAAGACAAAAACTCCACCACCTCCTACAGCACGCCCCAAAAGCATATTGCGATCCAGATAGGAGAGGTAATATAGGCCTCCCACTGATCGCCTGAAATTCAAGCATGTTTTACAATTCACGAGTGCAAATTGGAAAACTTCAATGGAACATATATATATAACAAATTGTACCTCCCCGGGTCTCCTGGGTTTCTTACAGGAACATGAGCTTTGAAAGTACGGATAAACTGTAGGATCTGTTCAGAAGGATTCAAACGATGGCTCTTGTTAAGACAAAATACCATGATCTTCTCTTACAAATCACTAAATTACACGTGTTGGTTTAGAACCAGATAACCCAAGGCAAGCATCCATAGAGTAGAGGCATGGTAGAGATGTATGTGACAGAGAAAAAGGCACACATCATGCATAAAACTTTTCTGTAATATAAGCTTGATGAGAAGATATGTTTGATGGTTGAATATTCAGAGAAAATTAAGCTTCAGCATCTAGCTGATGGTAGCAATATGATTTTGGGACCTGGGCATCAGACTTATCAGGTGGTATGCAATGCTAAAAATTAAACAGCACAATCTGAAATTAAAGATCAAGGTTCATTCACCTGTAGACTAAGAAATGAACGAGGTAGCAGTGCCGGAGCTATTAAAGCTTGCAACTCTTCACTGATTCTAATGTTTTGAATGCTTATCTGACAGAAATAATGGCAGTTTCAAACAATAAACGAGAATAAAGATTTAATATAGAGAATTCTAAACTAGTAAAGTGATCACGGGGAAAGGAAGAGTCAAGTGGTCTTAAAGTTGCTCTTCCCAAAGTAGGAGCTAATTAATTCATTAACATCAGAAAGACAACAGATAAAAAATACGCCAAGATATTTTTAGAAGCTGACCTCTTCAAACTGAAGATAGATGTTGCGTGCAGAAACAACATTAAATTTTGCGGAAACAAGGAGAGTAGCACCTTCTTGTTCCTGCAGAGCATTCAAATCACAAAATGAATTAGAAGAAAATATGTTCTTCGAAGAATCTGGCAAGCATTCTTAAAAAGTACAGTCTATCATCTTCGACAGAGAAATGGCTTTTTGGTCCCAAGTAGTTTTAGTTCTTTTAGCATCTCTTACTGTTTTTCATTTTTGATCTTTTGGAGAAAAATCCCCATTCAACTAATGCTCCTAGTTCCTATTCCATTCTTCATGGATTCTACTCCCCCTTCTGACATTTCAGTCATTTTTTCACTCATATGGCATACACCCACATGTTACAAAGAGATCCTCAATTCCTCAAATTTTCAAGTGAGGAGAAATTTATCATTTTTTTCTCTCAAGAAAACAAGCAGATTCTCATTAAAGGAAGCCAAGAACAATAAAGAAACAATTGATTCACAAATTTAAGTACTAGACAGCAAATCCATGAATCTATTAACAAATATTATGCTGGTTGGGATAGCAATTTCAGATCCAGAGTTGAAGCATAAAGAAACTAATTCAGAAGTAGACAGGCATTGTCAGGGATACAGCGCTTGACCAATTTGCTTGTTTAAAATGTCAGTAGCCGTAGACCTAGTTGAGAAACATTCAAGACAAATGCAGCAAAGGAAGGAAATGCAGAAGCTCACCTCTAACAATGTTGGGATACTCCATTGAACAACATTGCGAATGACACCACCATCAGACTGATCTCTACATTCAAATTTCTGGTAGATCTGCCCAACCTACCCTTACATTCATAGATAAAATAATAACGATGATAGAAGAAATAAACATTACTTGGTAACCCAAATAAAAAGTACAACAAAAGCTGAAGAGAGAAAGCAGAAAAAAAAACTATCCCATCAAGGAGTCGAAGATTGATGTTTAAGAAATAGGATTCATGTACAAATAGCCAAACTACATAAATTGTGGCAACTAGATACATGAAAGCCAAATCAAAAGATAAAATGCCACAAGTAGAAAGGCTTCAAGAAAGTATCTTGTTCTACATTAGTCAACAAATACTACCACCAAGTTTCTTCCACCACAATTTCATGATTAGAAAGGAATGAACACAATTATTTTATAGAAAAATAATAAATGGGATAAAACAAGTTGATAAACTTGAGCAGAAACTGTGTGTTGCTATCAATAGGAAAGTTTTATAACTAGAAGCTTTCATTTTTACCACCTGAAAGAAGGGAAACCTTGCAGCAGATTCAAAGAGAACAAGAACATCAGGGGCAGAGGTGTACTGTAGGCGCCATGTGCCATCCAGCCGCACCAGGTCAACTGACTCACCCATGTTGTATCCTTCCAAGCTCACCTGCCACAGTGATATTAGAAACAATAAATACATTTATTTTTATAATCATCAAAACCTTTTCTTTTCAGTACAAGCAGAGAGAGGGCAAGTTAACAATATCCCAACAGAAAGAAATAAAAAAGAAAAAGAAAAAAGCGAGAGAGACAGACTAGAGCCTCCTCAATAGAAGAGCGTTGATCAGGAGTGGTAACAAGCCCTCGTTGCGTGTCTTGGACCAATCTCAACAAATCATTTTTTTTGTTCTCAATCTCAAATTCAGATACCTAAAAAGAATTCAGAATCAGAAAATGTACGTTGTACAGTACCAAACATCATCATCATCATGATTCAGGACGAGATAAGAAAGAGAAGAAAGAAGAGAAGGTGGCCACCCGAGCAGTGATATCAGTAGCTACAGTTGCTGAACATGAAAAGTTTCTTCGAACGGTGAGATTTCTTCTAGTGGCAGCGTTACAAGTAAAAGGGTTAATAATTTTGAAAATGGGTCTCTTTCCAGTTGCAGGATACAACGAAGTAGCAAAAGCCATGTTCATTTCTTCACCGGATTATAGGCCTGGAAGCTTGCAATATCCTGTTATGTTATCTCCCCCGTCTTTCAATTCCTCACCTTTTGCTTTTGCTCTTGATGGTGGTGGAAATTAAATTGAGCAGTTGGCTTTAAACGACAATCATGCATCTATACATGACATGCCGTCTAATGTCAGTTTAAACGACAGAGTTAGTTGTACTGTGCTTCTGGGTTAAAAAAGAGGACCAGCGGGGGCCGAAGACCCGACCCTAGCCCGCCTGGAGTCTCTCACTCTCTCCCTCGCCGGACTTGAAATCGAAATGGCGAGCAACTCGGTGCTTTATCGGTGCTCTTTGGTATCATATCAATACACCAGTGCTGCCACTATTATCGTAGGGAGAAGAACAGTAGCAATTTCTGGAAATGGATTTAGGGCTTGTAAACCGATTCGTCTAGCCAGAAATTGTTGCTCCTACTCCTGCTCCTACCCCAACCCCAACCCCAACGACTCCGCGTTTGTAGTTGCAAATGACGAAAAGTACGGCAACAAACAGAACATAAGTCTAACTCCTCGCCTTTATGACTACATCCTCTCCAACGTTAGAGAGCCTGAGGTATTAATTAGTTAATTTCTATTATTACTTTGTGCTCATTTTTAATATTTGATTTTACTCAGATTTTAAGGCAACTTCGAGAAGAGACTGCTTCTATGCGAGGTAGCCAGATGCAGGTAGGCATGGTACCGAATCAGTTATATTGAAATTGGCAATATCATTTTTGTATATGGCTTGAAATCGATTTTTTTCTTTTTTAATTTCCTATTCTATTCCGCAGGTATCTCCTGACCAGGCGCAACTGCTTGCCATGCTTGTCCAGATTCTTGGTGCGAAACGCTGTATTGAACTTGGTGTTTACACCGTATGTTGTTGTTACATTTCTCTTTCTAAGTTTATTTGGATTTTGCCCTTCCTGCTTCAATCAACATTGCAGCAATCGTTCTATAATTGTTTGGAGCATAGTGATGTCTGATGTAATGTTAATTTACTGATATTCTGTATGTTGGAATTGCAGTAATTATTATATGATTGTTTCTGTTCAGGGATATTCGTCGTTGGCTGTTGCTTTAGTACTGCCAGATTCTGCTTGTTTAGTTGCCTGTGAAAGAGATGCTAAGTCTCTAGAGGTTGCAAAAAAGTATTATGAGCTAGCTGGTGTTTCCCACAAGGTAGGAATTATATTTGATGCCATCATTTCTCTCTTACAGAGCTGTAAAATTATTTGAATAATTTGGTTCAGTGAGGCATGCTGTGATATAGTAGAGATGTCATTTGAAAACGCAAAAGACTGGTTCTCTTTTTGATGAGTGCAGTTTGCTGTATTTGTTGAGTTAGATCACCTGGTCCGTTCTTTCTGCTATTAGCTCTATCACCACTTCACCACATATTTTCTAGTCTTAGCACTACCATCTATTACTCGATAAGTCCAACAGTTCCATTTGAACTTAGGTTGATGTGAAGCATGGAATGGCAGCGGATATCCTAAAATCATTGATTCTGAATGGTGAATCCTGCAGGTAATGTCATAAGCCAGTGCTTTTATCATGCTCCTCTCCTTTCATGTGGACCAGGAGGCAACATTTTCTGTTTCAATAAATTCTTCTTGGTAGTTTTTCCAATACCAGGGGGCTCTCAAGATAATGTGATTAACATTTTTATGTAGTTTCTTTCTGCAGCTATGATTTTGCATTTGTTGATGCTGAGAAGAGAATGAATCAGGAGTATTTTGAATTGCTATTACAACTGGTAAGATCCACGTGATGATGAAAGCAGAATTTCCTCTATCCATTTCCACATATAAGCTGACTTTTTCCTGCAAAATCTCTCCATAAAGTTTGTGCAGCAGTTTGTAAGAGTTCTTGGTCTTATTGCAGGTTAGGGTTGATGGTGTCATTGTCATTGACAATGTTCTTTGGCATGGCAAAGTTGCTGACCCGCTGGTGAATTATTGTTTATGAGTTATAGAATCTATCCCTTTGAATTAAATTTACTTCTGATAGTATTTTTTTTTAGCAGGTAAATGATGCTAAGACGGTTAGCATCAGAAGTTTCAATAAAAATATAATGGAGGATCCACGTGTCAGCATCAGTATGGTACGTAAATGGAATGTGTGTTTGTTTTTTAATTCTGGAAAAAAAACCAATATACTGATCAGCTATCACCAGTCACTTTTACAACTCTAAAGTCCAAGCATTTGGGATGATAGGTACCTATCGGGGATGGCATGACAATCTGCCGAAAGAGATGACATTTTCACAGGCTGACAGTGATTTTTTGATTCAATGATTCATTTCATGAGCGAATGAGATACAAAAGCTGCAACAGATTGAACAGCGCCACGAGAAGGCAAAAATGAGGTTATTTCATTGACAATTAACTAGCATATTGGTTAAGCATTGAGTTCTAAGTCGGTATGATGATGAGCAGGCCTGGGAATGTGATTCCATTATGACTGACAAATTTGAAATGCAAATCTGCACTTAACATGGTATCTGCACATGCTCCTTGAAAATTCTTGCTCCTGTTGCAAAAAAAAAATCAACTGTTACTGCAGTTAGATGATAACAGAAATTGGAGGACACATTGATTTTCTTTTTAACTGTAATAAAAATGTAATCAACGCAACGAGGAGAAATTATATGGCATGATTGCATGCTGTATGACACTTTGCTTTATAGTGAATATCCAGCCTTTAGCTGCTCATCAAAACTTAAATTGCTTCCTCTGCTTTTAGTCAGTGTGTAAAGTCTTTGTGAGCTTCCTTCTCTATCAGCTGATTTTTCCTTCCATGCACTGAAGTGATGTTTCGTTGAAAAGCTCTATGCTCCATTTACAAGAGTACCTGAAAGTGCGGTAGCGGTTGTTTTTCATCTAGAAATGTATTAAAATAATATTTTTTTTAGTTTTTAAAAATTATTTTTAACATCAGTACATCAAAACAATATGAAAATATATATAAAAAATTAAATTAAAAAAAATTAAAATTTTATAACATATAGTTTGCACCGTTTCCAAACAGTGTCTTAAGACATATGGCAGTGATTCTAGATCACCTCCTGTTATTGTTGTCTGATTGTTAGACTCAAGCTGGAGGTAGAAAATTTTCCAACTGCATAGCGCCTCAAAAACATGAAAGAAGTGGTACAAAGAAAACGGTATTGATGTGCCCGAGGAAAAGGTGCAATTATAATAAATATGTGTTGATTTAGTGTTAGGATAAAAAAAAAAATTGTAATGCAAAAAAAAGAATGTGATTTTTATTTATATTAAAAAAAAATTATGAATTGAAAAGCCAATGTAATATGTATTAATAAATGTAAAAACAATTGTTAATGCTACATTGTAGGTGAGATTTATTATTTTAATATAATAGAAAAATAAATCAATATTGCTAGTGTGTTTTATTGTATCATGAGTTTTTTAATAGAGAAATGTAAAGATATTGGTTATGTTAAATGAAATAAATTTAAAAATGTATAAACCAATAAACTCAGAATTAAGAGGAGAAAAACACTTTTCTAGGGAAATATATATTATTTTTTTTTGGAAAATAATTTCTTAGAGTTTATCAATCATTAAAAAACTTGGAAATTACTTTTCAAGAATGTGGTTTCCTTAATTAAAAAGGCCTAAAATGCACCAAAAAAAATAATAATTACTACTCCAATATTAGTAAACCACGAGAAGAGCTATGGTGGCATGGTGAACAATATTTTCACCATGTATTTTAGGTTCTGTTAATTAATAATTAATATGGGTTCTAGATAAGGTGAGACTGTAATATTACTAGCTGACTGCTTTGAACACCAATATAGCGTTAGCATTCGGAAAGCAACATCTCCAGTGTGGCAGCCTCAATTCGATAATGTTTTTCTCCACTGCAACAGAAATGGCTGCCTATATTTGTATGGGAAGAGAAAAGCAACAACAAGACAGAAATGGATCTTGTGTGTATAACGACATGGTACATGAAGTTATTATCGTTTCAAATCAATTATACTCTTTGTTTTCTTTGAAAACACGAAGAATCATGCTCGGCCAAAAACAGAACTCTGTCGTGTGTTTGCATTTGCACGCGTTTATTTATGGGCATGTACCTGCTGGCTGCTGTACTGTAGCTTCGAATGGTGTCGTTTCTTTAGAGCTCAACGGGTCAGACAGACGTGGGATTTATGCTTGTGTCTTCTTGTCTTAAACTTCCATTGTAACATCAATTTGTCAGTTTGTCACCATCCTTCAATAAAAGCCAGATGGATAAGTTGCTGGGAGGTTGGCGGTGTAAAATTGAAACAAGAACAATGGCTAGTGCCATAGCAGTGAGGGATGTGGAACCCCCTGCACCAACTTAAAGTACTCTAATGCTGTTTCCACTGAGGCTGTTGAGATCGTGAAGCTCTTTCCTAATTGGAAGATGCTTCTCATTGCTCCACTGAGGGTTGAAACTTCTTCTATAGCTACCAGCTCAACAATGTAAATGGCTGGATTTTCAATTTGAGAACCAGAGGGTTGAACAATGCCTGCGGTGGTGCACAAATGTTGGGACAAGCTGTTTTTTACTCTTGTCTTAAGAGCCGAGGGACAAGGGGTTACGTTGGGATCGGGAATATCGTTTTTTGTTGTATACTTCAGCTATAGATTGCAGGATGCCATGTTTCAAAGCATGGTGTATTGGGTGGTAGGAGCATTGGCCGACGATGCCAGTAGTTTTCTGTCCCATGATAGCGTAAAAAACAACTATCCTTGGTCCCCATAAAATAAAGTAAAAACTGACTCCTGTTAAATTGAATGTGCCTTCACTTGATGAACCAAATTTAACCAGATTAATTACACATCAATTTAACAATGATCTTTATAAAAATCTAATCCGGTCAGGGTTGAGGTTAGAAACTCTTTAGATCAACACATCAACTTCATCCGAGTTTCATGAATTGTAAGCAATTCCGCTTTTGCCTCAACCACTTTTATTTTTTAAATATTCTAACCACATATTTTAATATTTCACTTTAAAATAAAACAATATAAAAAAATTACAATGTTTATATATTTTTAAAAGATGTTTGAAAGTGTAATAAGAGTTACGATTCAAAATGTTTTTCACTCGAAAATACATTAAAATAATATTTTTTTTATTTTTTAAAAATTACTTTTAACATCAGCACATTAAAACAATCTGAAAACATAAAAAAAATAAATTTTAAACAAAATAAATTAAATTTTTAAAAAATACAATTGCAACCGTGTTTCTAAACATTGTCTTAGTCAACCAACTTATAAATATCGAGGTAATCATTTGCACAAAAAAAAAAATTATTACTAACAAACTTGTTTTATACATAAAATAATATTTAATTATATAATAAATAATCTTAAATATTTTAAAATTGAAATAATCAAGTATATTACATCTCAACACGTATGGCTCTATTTAATAGTTTTAATTACTTAAAAAAACTATTTAATGTCTTATTATTATTATTATTTTCATATGTTTTTTTTTTTACAATATTTGTATAATTTCTAGAGAAAGAACTTTGTCTTAAGCAATTCATCAAATTTATTATAGAAAATGTTTGATTTAAAAAAAAAAAAAACTATTCAAGTCATATATTTAATAATAATAATTTAGTTTAAATAATTTTACAAATGGAATAGCACAAC
>Ga0307510_10003563_pt1 | contig 18174 bp, 15 predicted proteins | sample 12_EM_MG_FD_207224 | JGI IMG/M metagenome (GOLD analysis project Ga0307510, IMG submission 207224) | Populus trichocarpa ectomycorrhiza microbial communities from riparian zone in the Pacific Northwest, United States - 12_EM | ecosystem: Host-associated > Plants > Roots > Unclassified | place...
CATGAAACAGCAGGACAAACAGCAGCAGCAAAAGTCCAAGGACACCCAGCAGGGCAAGGACGGCGACGACAAGCAAAAGGGCGAGGGCGGCAAGGGCAAGGACAAACAGGGCGGCAAGCAGGACAGCAATGGCCAGCAACAGGCTCCGGGGCAGGGCCAGGGCGAGGATTCCCCGTCGCAGGGCCAGGGCACCGGTGAATCCAACGGCAAGGCGCCGCCATCGAACCCCGACCAGAACGACGCCGGCAAGGATGGCAAGGACGCCACCGGCAAGCTCGACAAGGAAGCTGAAGCCCGCCAGGACGCCCAGGCCAAGGCCGCCCAGCAGGCCCTGAAAGAACAGATGGACCGTGCCATGGCCGCCAAGGCCAAGGCCGAGAAGGGCGACGGCAGCCATGACCTGGGTGTGCAGGCGGAGGACGCCGACGGCAGCCGGAACCTGCCTCCCGCGATGCGCCAGGCCCTGCAACGCGTACCCGACGATCCCGGCGGTTTGCTGCGCCGGAAATTCATGCTCGACTACCAGCGCCGCCAGGGCGTGCAACCGGACGATGAACCATGATCACGGCGCGCCGCCTGGTTGTCCTGCTCGTCTTCACCCTGCTGCCTTTGGCCGTGCTGGCACAGGTGACGGCACGGGCGAGCCTCGACCGCACGCAGGTGCGGCTGGGTGAAACGGTGGCCCTCACCATCACCGTCGATGGGCTGCAGCAGGCCGCGCCGCCTGACCTTTCGCCGCTGTCGGGCGACTTCACCGTGCTGGGCAGTTCCACCAACAGCAGCCTTTCGATCATCAATGGCCAGCGCACGCTGCGCACCGAATTCGGCGTGGCCCTGCGGCCGAACCATCCCGGCACGATCACCATCCCCGCGCTCGATGTCGCCGGGCAACGCACTTCGCCGTTGAGCCTGCACGTGGACGCCGCCAGCGCGGCTACGGCCTCGTCACGGCGGGGGCCGGTGTTCCTGGAGGCCTCCGCCGACACCGACCACGCCATCGTCGGCCAGGCCATTTCGTATACGGTACGGTTGCTTTACGCCCTGGACCTGGCCGACGGTTCGCTGGGCGATCCGCAGACGGCGGGCCTGTCGATGCGCCGCGTCGGCAACGACAGCAACTACCAGGCACAGCGCAACGGCACCAGCTACCGCGTGCTCGAACGGCACTACGTGGTGTTTGCCCAGCATGCCGGCAAGCTCACCATCCCGCCGGTGAATTTCCAGGGCGAGGCGCTGGACCAGCGCGGCCAGGATCCCTTCTTCGCAGGTACCTCGCCGGTCTCGGCGGTGTCCAACGCCGTCGAGGTCGACGTCGATCCGGTCCCCGATGCCCAGGCGCAGGGCACCTGGCTTCCTGCTTCCGCCCTTACCTTGAAACTCGATGGCCTGCCGGCCGACGGCAAGGCGCACGTGGGTACGCCGCTCACGCTGAACCTCACGCTGGAGGCTACCGGCCTGCCCTTTGAAGTCCTGCCCGCCCTGAGCTTGCCCAAGCTCGACGGTGCCGACGTCTATCCGGACAAGGCCAGTACCGGTACCCGCGATGATGGCAGCACGCTTATCGGCCGCCGCTCGCAGGCTTTCGCCGTGGTGCCGACCCGGGCCGGTACGCTGTCGATCCCCGAGATCACCCTGCATTGGTGGAATACCCGGAAACGCACGATGGAAACGGCGAGCGTGCCCGCGGCCCGGATCGAGGTGACGGGCGTACCGGGTGCATCGGCACCGGCCACGGGGTCTTCCGCCGCCGCGGCGACACCGGGTGCGGAGGACGCCTCCCAAGGGCGCGCACCGGCTACCGCGCAAGGAGCGGGCAGCGAAACGCTCAACACGGTATCCCGGTGGAAGGCCATTGCCGCCGCGCTGGTGGTGGCATGGCTGGTTACCCTGGTGCTTGCCCTGTGGATGTGGCGGCGCCGTGGTCGCGCGCCGCGCCCCCGGCCCCTGGCCACGGATTCCACGATGGCGGGTGGCCGCAAGGGCTTCCTCGCCTCCCTCGCCACGGGCGACGCGGCGGGCATCGGTCAGGCCTTGCTTCGATGGGCGCGGGAAACGCGGCCGTCGGTGCGTAACCTGGGTGAGCTTGCCACGGCGCTTGCCTCGCCGGCCCAGCGCCAGGCCATTGAAGGCTTGCAGCGGGCGCGTTTTGCCCCGGGTGAGGTGATCCTTGATACCCAGTCGTTGCGCCTGGCTTTCGAACCGGGCCTCGCCTGGGCACGGGATATCGCGCCGATGCACGATGATCTTCCCCCGCTCTATCCCGGCTAGGTCACCAGCGCGCGGCGCACCGCATCGGCCGTTTCAGTGTTGTAGCAGCACAGCGTAATGGCCAGATCGCGGGCCTGGGTGGCGTGAATAACCGCCACTGCCACGGCGGAAGCCGCCGCAACGGGGTATCCATAGACGCCACAGCTGATGGCCGGGAAGGCGACGGAGGTCAGTTCCAGGCCGGATGCGACCCGTATGGCATGGCGATAACAGGCGGCAAGCTCCCCGGCCTCGCCGTGGTTGCCGCCACGCCAGATGGGTCCCACCGTATGGATGACATACCTGGCCGGCAGGTCGAAGCCTGGCGTCACCCGGACGTCTCCCACGCGGCATCGCACGCCCGGCGAGACTTCAGGCAATGCCCGGCAGGCCTCGAGCAGGCGTGGGCCGGCGGCACGGTGAATGGCGCCATCCACACCTCCGCCACCTAGCAGCGGGGGTGCGGCCGCATTGACGATGGCGTCCACGTGCAGCTGTGTAATGTCGCCTTCGACCACCTCGATCCACACGGCGCCTCCCCTTTGACCGCTACCGCAAGTTCATGCGAACTATACTCAACCCCACGTTCAGAATAAGCAGCCGGCCATGGACATCAAGCTCGAAGACATTTCCTTCGGATACCTGATCAACGATGTGACCTTGCTGTTCCGCAAGCACTTCGATCGACGGGCTGTCCGTTTCGGCCTGACACGCGCGCAATGGCGCGCCTTGAAAGTGCTGCACCGGCGTCCGGGGCTGCGCCAGACGGAACTTGCCGAGTTCCTGGAAATGGAGCCCATCGCCGTAGGAAGGGTGATCGACCGCCTCCAGGCCGCCGGCTTCGTCGAGCGACGCGCCGATCCCGCCGACCGCCGCTGCTGGCGCCTCTACGATACCGAGCAGTCGCGCGGCGTGATCGACGACATGGAAGACATCGCCCGCAGCATCCGCCGGGATGCCACCAGCGGCATTTCCCGCGAGGAATTGGAGCAATTGATGGCCACTCTCGAACGCATGAAGGAAAATTTACAATCGCTGGAAGGTGCTGCGTCAACGGTTTAGCGCAGCTTATAGCGATTACAAACCGCCAAAGGACGATTGGCAGGGCCCAACCGCACCGAACGCTGGCACAATCCGCGGGCTCACGGGAAAGCAAGTTGAATTTCCCGTAATTCCATGAGGTTGGCATGTCGAAGAAGTCCTGGATCAAAGTCGTCGCCCTTGTTGCCGTGGTTGCCGCCGCGTGGATCGGCGTGCGCGCCTGGCATGGCGATTCAAAGGACGCAAAGACGGCCAATCGGGGCGCCCAGGCGGTACCGGTGAAGATCGCCCGCGCCACCCGTAGCGACGTGGACCTTGCCATCCGTGTGATCGGGCGCGTCGAGGCCTATTCCACGGTGACCATGCGCGCGCGCGTGGACGGCCAGTTGCAGGCACTGCGCTACACCCCCGGCGCCAAGGTGAAGCAGGGCGATGTCATCGCCCAGATCGATCCCTCGCTGCTGCAGGCGCAGCTCGCCCAGGCCAGCGGCAACGTCGCGCGCGACCGCGCGCAGCTGGTCAAGGCGCGCGCGGACAATGCCCGCTATACCGAGATGGTGTCCAAGGGCTACGTCTCCCGCGCCGACTACGACACCTTCAAGGCCAACCTGGGCGTCGCCGAGGCGGCCCTGCAGAGCGACCTCGCTGCCGAACAGCTGGCCCGCACGCAGCTGGATTACGCACGCATCGTCGCCCCCTTCGATGCAGTGGCCGGACAACCCCTGGCTTATCCAGGCGCCACCGTCCAGGCCAACATCACCGACCTGGTGGTGCTGAACCAGGTCAGCCCCATCCGCATTACCTTCAGTATCCCCGAGGACAGCCTGCCGTCGGTGCGAGTGGCGCTGACCCGCGGGCCGGTCGCTGTGTCCGCGAAGATCGCCGGCGATACCGCGCCGCTAACCGGCGAGCTCGAATTCATCGACAACACCGTCACCACGACCACCAGCACGATCCTGCTGAAGGGTCGCTTCGCCAATGCCGATGGCCGGCTTACCCCGGGCCAGTATGCCGACGTGTCGCTGCCCACCGCGCGCATCGCAAACGCCGTGTCGGTGCCGGTGGTGGCGCTGCAATCCAACAGCAACGGATCGTTCGTGTTCGTCGTGGGGGCCGATAACAAAGTCAAGCAGACGCCGGTAACTCCGGGGGCCACCTTCAGCGACCGCGTGGTGATCGACAAGGGCCTGGAAGAAGGGCAGTCGGTAGTGACCGAGGGCCAGCTGTTGCTGGTCGACGGCAGCACGGTGAAGGCGCAGGGGAGCTAACGCCATGGCGCTGAATGTCCCGGAGATGTGCATCCGCAGGCCGGTGATGACCACGCTGCTGATGGCGGCGCTGGTGATCTTCGGCATCGCAGCCTACCCGAAGCTGCCGGTGAACGAGCTTCCCAACGTCGACTTCCCCACCATCAACATCAGTGCGAGCCTGCCTGGCGCATCGCCCGAGACGATGGCCTCGTCGGTGGCGACGCCGATCGAGGCGCAGCTGTCGACGATCGCCGGCATCGACCAGATGAGCTCGACCAGCGCGTTGGGCAGCACCACCATCACCGTGAGCTTCAAGCTCGACCGCAACATAGACGCCGCTGCGCAGGATGTTCAATCCGCCATCGCCGCCGCGCAGCGCCAGCTGCCGCAGGAAATGCCCACGCCGCCCACCTATCGCAAGGTGAACCCGGCCGATGCGCCGATCCTGAACCTGGTGATGCGTTCGTCCACCCTGCCGTTGTCCACGGTGGACGACTATGCCGAAACCGAACTCGCCCAGCAGCTGTCGATGCTCGATGGCGTGGCGCAGGTGAATGTGTACGGTTCGCAGAAGTACGCCGTGCGCGTGAGCGTGGATCCCGATCGACTGGCCGCCACCGGCATCGGTATCGACCAGTTGCAGACGGCGATCGCCAATGCCAACGTCAACAAGGCCACCGGCTCGCTCAATGGCCAGCGCCAGTTGCTGTCGATCCGCTCCGACGGCCAGCTGATGAGGGCGGCGCCCTATAACGACATCGTGGTCACCTACCGCAACGGCGCGCCCGTGCGCCTGAAGGACCTTGCCAGCGCCAAGGACAGCGTGCAGAACGACCAGGTGGCCGCCTGGTACAACGGTGAGCGCGCCATCGTGCTGGCGATCCAGCGCCAGCCCGGCGCCAACACGGTGGAAACCGTGGACCGCATCATGGCTACCCTGCCGGGATTCCGCGCCACCCTGCCGCCGTCGGTGAAGCTGGATGTGCTGTACGACCGCTCGCAGTCGATCCGCGACTCCGTGCACGATGTGCAGTTCACCCTGATCCTCGCCGGCGTGCTGGTGGTGCTGGTGATCTACCTGTTCCTGGGCAACGCCTCGGCCACGCTGATCCCGGCTGTCGCGCTGCCGATCTCGGTGATCGGCACCTTCGGCATCATGTTCGCGCTGGGCTACAGCCTGGATAACCTGTCGCTACTGGCGTTGACGCTCGCCGTGGGCTTCGTGGTGGACGATGCCATCGTGATGCTGGAGAACATCATCCGGCACATCGAGGCCGGCGAAGAGCCCTTCGAAGCCTCGGTGAAGGGCTCCAACGAGATTGGCTTCACCATCATCTCGATGACATTGTCGCTGATCGCCGTGTTCATCCCGGTGATGTTCATGGGCGGCATCATCGGCCGCCTGTTCCATGAATTCGCAGTCACCATCTCGGTGGCGATCCTTATTTCAGGCCTGGTGTCGGTCACGCTCACGCCACTGCTGTGCAGCCGGTTCCTGAAGCACGACCATGACGCGAAGCCTGCATGGATCGTGCGCATGTTCGACCGCGGCTTCAGTGCGGTCAGCCATGGTTACGGCACCAGCTTGGCCTGGGCCATGGCGCGTCCGCGACTTGTCATGCTGGGCTTCGTGGCGTGCCTACTGGCCACGGGGCTGTTGTTCTACGTGGTACCGAAGGATTTCATCCCGGCCGGCGATACCGGGCAGCTTCGCGTTACCGTGGAAGGCCCGACGGATATTTCCTTCGCCGCCATGGCCGCGCGGCAGCAGGAGATCGCCAAGCTCACCGGCGAAGACCCGAACATCGATTCGTACATGTCGTCGGTGGGTGCCGGCGGGTCGCGTCCTACCGCCAACAATGGCTCGTTGTTCCTGCGCCTGAAGGATGCCGGCGAACGCGACCTGGGCGTGGATGACCTGATCCAGTCGCTGCGCAAGAAGTACGCCGCCATTCCCGGCATCCGCACCTATATCCAGAATCCGCCGTCCATCCAGATCGGCGGCCGCCAGTCGAAGGCGCAGTACCAGTACACGCTGCAGTCGACGGAATTGCAGTCGCTGTACGACTGGTCGGGCAAGGTGCTCAATGCCTTCAAGGAGCTGCCGGGCTTCCAGGACGTCACCTCGGACCTCGACCTCAACAGCCCGTCGATGAACGTGGTGGTGGACCGCGACAAGCTGTCCACGCTGGGCCTGACCATGAACCAGGTGCAGACGGCGCTGGGCAGCGCCTTCGGCGCCAACCAGATCTCAACCATCTACGGCGCGGCCACCCAGTACTGGGTGATCATGGAAGTCGAACGGCGCATGCAGAGCGACACCAGCGTGCTGTCGAGGATCTATGTCACCACCGATGCCGGCGCGCTGGTGCCGCTCGATACCGTGGCGCATTTCGAACGGAAGCCTGAAGTACTCACCGTGAACCACCAGGGCCAGCTGCCGGCGGTAACGGTGTCGTTCAACCTTGCTCCTGGTGTTTCCTTGAGCGAGGCGGTGGGCAGCATCAACGGCGCGATGAACAAGATGGGCCTGCCGGCCACCATCAACGGCAGCATCCAGGGCACCGCGCAGGCTTTCCAGGATTCCATGCAGGGCATGGGCCTGTTGCTGCTGCTGGCGGTGTTCGTGATCTACCTGGTGCTGGGCATCCTGTACGAGAGCTTCATCCAGCCGCTGACCATTCTTTCCGGTCTCCCGGCCGCGGCGGTCGGCGCGCTGCTCACGCTGGAAATCTTCGGCGCCACGCTCGATCTCTTCGCCTTCGTCGGCATCGTGATGCTGGTGGGTATCGTCAAGAAGAACGCGATCATGATGATCGACTTCGCGCTCGAACGTCAGCGCCATGGCGATGTCACACCGGCCCAGGCCATCTACGAAGCCTGCCAGGTGCGTTTCCGCCCGATCATGATGACCACCATGGCGGCCTTCGCCGGCACCTTGCCCATCGCCCTGGGCCTGGGCGCCGGTGCCTCTACCCGCCGCCCACTGGGCCTGGCCGTGGTCGGCGGCCTGGTGGTATCGCAGATCCTCACCCTGTACCTGACGCCGGTGATCTACGTGTACATGTCGCGCGCCGTCGAGGCGATGGGACGCCGGAAGAAGGGTAAGGTGGGGCCGCCAGCGGAGGCGTGAGAGGGCGGGGGTCAGAGTAATTACTCTGACCCCGATCGGCGTTTCAAACCAGATGCACATCCATCGTTGCCAGGATGTCCTTGTCCACCACGACATTAATACCGGTGATGCGGCCGTTCTCGATGACGAAATCGAAGACGGTGAAGATGTTGCCGTCCGGCGCGTAGGCAGCGCTGTAGGCGTTGTCCACCAGCGCCACTTGCGCCGCACGCGCGCGTCCATTGAACACGTCCGCCACCTGCTTGGCGCCACGTATCTCGCGCGCGATCTTCGGCGCCCCCTCCGGGGCGGCCAGTGAAGCGGCCACCGCGGCGGCATCGGCGCGCAGCACCACATCGGGATCCAGCAGCGACAACAGTGCGCTGAAGTCGCCTTCACGCGAAGCCTTCAGGAACGCCTCGACGATGGCACGGCGCACCTGGCTGGTGCCCGCGCGTTGTGCACCCAGGCCCTGCACGCGGCGACGGCCGCGACTGGCCAGTTGCCGTGCGGCGTCGGTGGACCGACCCACGATCACCGCGATGTCCTCGAAGGCCACGCCGAACATGTCGTGCAGCACATAGGCAAGCCGCTCCGACGGCGCCAGCGTGTCCAGCACCACCAGCATGGCTGGCCCGATCGCATCGGCCAGCATCGCCTGGTGCTCCGGGTCCGCGCCACGGTCGGTATCGGACAGGTGGGCATCGTCGCTTTCATCGAGCGCGTCTTCAGCCCGTGCCTTCCGCGCCCGCAAGGTATCCAGGCATATGCGGCTGACCACCGTGGTAAGCCAGGCACGCAGGTTGTCCACGGCCTCGCCCTGCCGGCCCAGCCGGAACCAGGCCTCCTGCACGGCGTCTTCGGCTTCGCTGGCCGAGCCGAGCATGCGGTAGGCCACCGCGTTCAGGTGGCTTCGCTGGGCATCGAAGGCCCGGGCCAGGCTGTCGTTATCGTTCATCGGTCACGTTTTCCTTCGTCGGATCGTCTACCTGTCAGACGTACCCCACAACACGCATGTGACGAGGAAATACCATGAAAGCACGCATGATGAATCCGGCGCTGGTCATCCCCGAGGCCCGCGAGGCGCTGATGGCGCTGAAGAAGACCACCGAAGGGCAGGGCGTGGCCGACACCACGCTGGACCTGGTGGAGCTGCGCGCCAGCCAGCTCAATGGCTGCAGTGCCTGCGTGGACATGCACTGGCGGATGGCCCGCAAAAAAGGCGAAACGGACGAGCGCCTGTTCTCGGTGGCCGCCTGGCGTGAGGCGCCCTACTTCTCCGAAGCCGAGCGCGCCGCCCTGGCGCTGTCCGAGTCGATGACCCGGTTGGCCGACCGGGCCGATGCCGTTCCCGACGACGTCTGGAATGACGTGGCCCAACACTACGACGAACGTGCACGCGCAGCCCTGATCGTTGCCATTGCCAATATCAACGTGTGGAACCGTCTCAACGCCACCGTGCGCCAGCCGGTGATGTCGTGGGGCTGATCGTGCATCGCGGTCGGGGTCATGCCATCAACGGCCAGTATTTACCGGCGGTTTTTAGTGGTGGTGATCCCTGACCGTACCTAGCATGGCTGGCTTTCCATACAAGGAAGTCAGCCATGCTCGCCATTTCGCCCGCGTCTTTACTCTCGTTCTACCGGGCGTCACAGCGGCCGACAGTCGGTACGCAGCGGACCGTTTCCAGGGACCAACACCCTGACACGTGCGACATCACGAGTGTTGGGTCGATGGTCGCGCGTTGTTTTCCAGGCAAACTGAGTGCCATCACCGGCATACAGCATCCTTCGGTGAAGAAGGTGGGCGAGTGCTGGTTTGCGCTGATGGCGGGTCGCACCGACGGCGAGGCTGGCACGGCTGATCTACACAGAGCATGTCGCAATGTGCGCAACCCGGATCCGCCGCGGTTCAGCCCCGAGCAAATCATGCGCTTGGAAAACCTGATCGCGCATGGCCGGCATGGAAAGTCGGGGTCAGAGTAATTACTCTGACCCCCAACCGCGCAACGTGGGATTAGTCGCGCGCGCCATCCTTGGCAAAGGCGCCCGGGGCTGAACCGAAGTCACCCTTCGCCTGGGCCGCCATGTAAGCGAACGTGGCGTACACCGCCACGTTCTGCGCCAGCTCCTTCGGATCGATCTTGTCCAGGGTGTCGTTGGCGTTATGGTGGAAGTCGAAGTAGGTGGTGCCGTCCTGGGTGAGTGACAGCGCAGCCATGCCCTTGCCGTGCATCTGCGAAAGGTCCGAGCCACCGCCGCCTGGCTTGTCCGCGTCGTAGGCCACGCCGATCGGCTCGAGCACCTTGGCGATCTGCTCGATGGCGCCACGGGCCTCGGGCTTCACGCTGGCGGTCATGCGCCACACCGGGCCTGAGCCGAAGTCTGATTCGGTACCCAGCTGGAAGTTGGCCACTTCACCGGCGTGCTTGTCGGCGTAGGCGCGGCCGCCCCACAGGCCCATTTCCTCGTTGGCGAAGGCGATCACGCGGATGGTGCGGTCCGGGCGCTGGGGCATGTCGTGGATCAGCTTGGCGGCGGCCATGGCAATGGCCACACCAGCGCCGTCGTCGATCGCACCGGTGCCCAGGTCCCATGAATCCAGGTGGCCGCCGATGGCCACCACTTCGTTGGGATGCTTCTTGCCGGTGATTTCGCCGATCACGTTGGCACCGGTGTAGCTGCCCTTGAAGCCGACGTCGAGGTCGAGCTTCACCTGCACGGGTTTGCCCAGTGCCAGCAGGCGCCCGAGCTGGTCGGCATCGGGCAGCGACAGCGCCGCGGCGGGGATGGCCTTGGCCGGATCGGTGAAGCCGGTGACACCCGTGTGCGGTGTGCGGCTGTTGGCGTCGGTGCCGGCCGAGCGGATCAGGGTGGCGGCCGCGCCCTTGGAGGCGGCGATCACAGGTCCCTGTACGCGCTGCGGTGAGCCAATACCGTAGTCGTGGCCGTCCTTCTGGCGGGTCATCTTCGCATCAAGGAAGACGATCTTGCCCTTGATGGTGGCCGGATCCGCGTCCTTCAGCGCCTGCAGGGTGGGGAAGGCCACGACCTCGGCGGTGAGGCCACCGGCGGGCGTACCGGCGGAGTAACCAAGCGCGGTGAGTGCAAGATTCTGCGCATGCTCGCCGACGATGGCGCCGTGCTCGGAGTGACGCTCCCACAGCGGATAGGCCACCACCTCCACATACACCTTGTCGAAGCCCAGTGCCTTGAACTTGGCCACGGCCCAATCGCGGCCGCGCTGGTCGGCGGGGGAACCAGCCAGTCGCGCGCCCACTTCCGTGGTGAGCGAGGCCACCACGTCATAGGCGGTGCTGTCGGCCATGGCCTTGTCGCGCAGGGCGGTGGCCGCGGCGACGGCATCGGCGGGAATGGTGGTGGAACTGGCGGCGAAGGCGCCGCTGGCGAAGACCAGGCCCGCGGCCAGGGCGGTAAGGCGAAGAGGGCGGCGCATCGATATTCCCCGTCAGGTGAAACCTCGATTATGCCGCCATCGGCGCCTGGCCACGGCCGTGACCTATGGCAGTTACTGTTGCTTCTTGAGCAGGTCGCGGATTTCGGCCAGCAGCACCTGGTCGGCCGTGGGCGGAGCCACCGCTTCCTCGTGGCGCGTAAGCTTGTTGATCATCTTCACCACCAGGAAAATCGCCAGTGCGACGATCGCGAACTGGATCAACACGTTGATGAAGACACCGTATTGCACCGCTACTTCGGCGGTCTTGGTGGCGGCGTCTGCCGGACGCAGTATCCATTTGTAGCTGGAAAAATCGATACCGCCGATCAAGTAGCCGATCGGCGGCATGATGATGTTGTCCACCAGCGAAGTGACGATCTTGCCGAACGCGGCACCGATCACCACGCCTACGGCGAGGTCAATCACGTTTCCGCGCAGGGCGAATTTCTTGAATTCGGCGGCGAAGCTCATCGATATCTCCTCGGGGCGAATGGGATGGTGTCGAGCGTGAAGCCTAGCGGCCAGCCTGTGGTGATTGTGCAAAACGCATCAGGTGATGCGGCCTTCCAGTGAGACGATATTACCCAGCGTAGCTTCAAACCGGTCGCCGCGCTGCAAGGCGGCGACACCTGCGGGCGTGCCGGTGTAGATCAGGTCGCCGGCCTTGAGCTCATAGAGCTTCGACAGCGCCGCGATGATCTCGGGGACCGAATGCACCATTTCTCCCAAGGTCGCCGACTGGCACTTCTGGCCGTTGACGAACAGGGCAATGGGCGTATCGCCGTTCACCTTGGCCCGTTCGGCCGGCACCAGCATGGAAATGGGCGCTGAGTGGTCGAAGCCCTTGGCGGTATCCCACGGCGCGCCCTTGGCCTTGGCGGCGGCCTGCAGGTCGCGGCGGGTGAGGTCCAGGCCAATGGCATAGCCGTAGACCAGGGCCTGGGCGTCGGCAGGGTCGATGTCGCTGCCGCCGGCCTTGAGCGCCACCACCATCTCCACCTCGTGATGCAGGTCTGAGGTCGCCGATGGATAGGGCACGTCGGCGCCATCGGTGACCAGGGCATCGGCGGGCTTGGTAAAGAACATCGGGCTGGCCTTGTCCACGGTGCCACCCATTTCCTTCGCGTGCTCGGCGTAATTCCGGCCAATGCAGAAGACCCGGCGCACCGGAAACCGCAGGGGCAGGCCGTCGATGGCAACGGAGGGGAGTTCTGGAACGGGCAGTGCGTAGTTCATGGGGAGGGACTTCAGCGAAGGGGAAGTCCCATCGTGCGCGGGGGTGCTTTCACTGTCAAACCTGTCGTGACAGGTTCTTTATCCGGGAGAAATACCTGCCTAGGCATAGATGTGCCAGGTCGTGTTTTTGCCTGCCCGGCCCCGTATCCTGCCGGGCGGAGTGTGTTCGAAGGGGACATCCGCACGAATGACAGCTGTCATTGAAGGCGGTTGATCGGCCGCCATTACTTGGCGAGTGGGGCATCAGCCAAGCTAGCACCATCGCCATACCCACGGCGCGATGCGTGGCACGCCCACGCGGACCTACAGGGAAAGGGAAAGGGATGAGCAACGCGGAACTCTTGAAGCAACTGCGCATCGACCACGCCCAGCGCGAGTCGCAAGGCGGTGGGAACGGCCTGAGGGTCGCGATCATCGTCGGCGTGGTGGTGCTGGTGCTGGCCATCGGCGGCGCCGTTGCCTGGTGGTTGCTGGGCACCAAGGCGTTGCCCGTGCAGACGGCCCAGGCCACGGCGCCGACGGCACAGTCCGGTGCCGGTTCCGTGCTGCAGGCTACCGGTTACATCACCGCGCGCCGCCAGGCCACGGTGTCGGCGCAGATCACCGGCACGCTCACCGAAGTGTTGATCGAGGAAGGCGACAGGGTGAAGAAGGGCCAGGTACTGGCCCGCCTGGACGATAACGGCTACCGCGCCAGCCTCGAAGCCACCAAGGCCAGCGCCTTGGCCAGCAGCGCCCAGGCCGCGCAAGTATCGGCCCAGCTCGAACAGGCGCGCCGCGATGTCATCCGCGCCGATGCACTGGCCCAGCGTGGCCTGGTGTCGAAACAGTCCGCCGAGCAGCAGCGTGCAACCACCGATGCACTGGTGGCGCAGCTGCGTTCGGCCCAGCGACAGGCAGAATCGGCGCAGTCGCAGGTGAACGTGGCACAGGTGAACTACGACTACACCGTGGTACGTGCGCCCTTCGACGGCGTGATCACCGACAAGGCCGCGCAGGTAGGCGAAATCGTCTCGCCGCTTTCGGCCGGTGGCGGTTTTACCCGTACGGGCGTGGGCACCATCGTCGACATGGATTCGCTGGAAATCGACGTGGACGTCAACGAGGCCTATATCGGCCGCGTCAAGCCCGACATGGCCGCCGAGGCCATCCTCGACGCCTATCCCGACTGGAAAATCCCCGCCCACGTGATCGCCATCGTGCCCGCCGCCGACCGCGGCAAGGCCACGGTGAAGGTGCGCGTGGCACTGGAATCGAAGGACGAACGCATCGTCCCGGACATGGGCGTGCGCGTGTCCTTCCTGGATGCGCGGCCGGTGCAGGCCGCGGCGCCACCGAAGGGCGTGCTGGTTCCGGCCAAAGCGATCGTGCAGCGCGACGGCCACGACGTGGTGTTCGTGGTGGCCGACAACCGCGCGCGCCAGCATGCGGTAACGCCCGCTGCGCAAAGTTATGGCGAGCTTCGCCTGGTGCCCTCGGCAGTGAATGCCGGTGACACCGTGGTGGTGTCGCCGGCGGACGAGCTTCGCGACGGCGCCGCCGTGGAGCCCGCGAAAACGCCCTGACATCAGCATTTTCAGCCAACCAACGCATTACCTTGCCGGCACAGACGCCGGCGCACCGATCGGGAGAGGACCATGGGTACGCTTATCGATATCCGCGACGTCAGCAAGGTGTATGAGCGCGGCAAGCAGAAGGTGGAAGTGCTGCACGGCGTCAACCTTGCCATCGAGCAGGGCGACTTCCTCGCGTTGATGGGGCCATCGGGTTCGGGCAAGACCACCTTGCTGAACCTCATCGGCGGCCTGGACTCGCCCACCGGCGGCAACATCACCGTGGGCGGCCAGCGCATCGACCAGCTCGGTAGCGGCCAGCTGGCACGCTGGCGTGCGCAGCACGTGGGTTTCGTCTTCCAGTTCTACAACCTGATGCCGATGCTTTCGGCGCAGCGTAACGTGGAGCTGCCGCTGCTGCTGACCAAGCTTTCCGCTTCGCAGCGCAAGCAGAACGCAGCGGTTGCACTGAAGCTGGTGGGGCTGGACGATCGCTCTTCGCACAAGCCCAGCGAACTCTCCGGCGGCCAGCAGCAGCGCGTGGCGATCGCCCGTGCGATCGTTTCCGATCCCACCTTGCTGGTTTGCGACGAGCCTACCGGCGACCTTGACCGCCAGTCGGCCGAGGAAGTGCTTGGCCTGTTGCGCGAACTCAACCGCGAGCACGGCAAGACCATCGTGATGGTCACCCACGATCCCAAGGCCGCCGAGGCTGCCAACCATGTCCTGCACCTGGACAAGGGCACCCTGGTCGAACAAACCACCGCCTGAAGGAGCTGGTCATGAAATACCTGCACCTGATCTGGGCGGCGCTGTTCCGGCGCAAGACCCGGACCATCCTTACCCTCATTTCCATCATCACCGCCTTCCTGCTGTTCGGCATGCTCGACGCGGTGCGTAACTCCTTCAACCAGGCAGGCCAGAGCGCCAACGGTGCGCAACGCCTGCAGACCGGCTCGAAGCTGTCCTTCATCCAGACCCTCCCCTCGGCGCTCGGCGCGCAGATTGCCCAGGTGCCCGGGGTGAAGATGGTGACCTACGCCAACTGGTTCGGCGGCGCCTACCAGGATCCGCACAACCAGGTCTTCAGCTTCGCGGTGGACAACAACTACGTGGATCTGTACCCCGAGATGGACGTGAGCGCAGCCGAGCGCAAGGCCTTCGACGACACCCGTACCGGCGTGCTGGTGGGCGAGAAACTGGCCAAGCGCTTTGGCTGGAAGGTGGGCGACAAGATCCCGATGCAGTCGACCATCTTTCCCAACAGGCAGGGCGACAAGAACTGGAACTTCGACATCGTCGGCATCATCCATTCGAAGGACAAGAAGGCCGGTGCCTTCTTCGATGCCATGATGCTGCTGCACTGGAAGTACTTCGACGAGACCACCCCTTACAACCAGGGCAACGTCGGCTGGTACGTCACCCGCGTGACCGACGTCAACCAGGCCGATCGCGTGGCCAAGGCGATCGATGCAATCTCGGCCAATTCCGATCACGAAACCCGCACGCAGACCGAACAGGCCGCCACCGCCAGCTGGATGAAGCAGCTGGCCGACATCGGCCTGATCGTGGGCTCGATCATGGGCGCGGTGTTCTTCACCCTGCTTTTGTTGTCAGGCAACACCATGATGCAGGCGGTCCGCGAGCGCACCAGCGAGCTGGCGGTGCTCAAGACCATCGGCTTCTCCAACGGCAGCGTGCTTGGCATGGTGCTGGCCGAATCCATCCTGCTGGTGTTGCTTGGCGGGGTGATTGGCCTGGGCGTGGCTACCTTGATGGTGCCTGTGCTTACGGCGGGCAGCGGCGGCTTTCTGAACCTCCCGCCGGTCGCTGCGAGCAGCTGGGTGCTGGGCCTGGTGCTGATGGTGGTGATCGGCCTCTTGGTCGGCCTGCTGCCCGCGCTGCGCGCCATGCGCCTGAATATCGTCGATGCACTGGCTGGCCGCTAGGAGAACCCCATGCGATTCCTGATCAATCTTGGTTTGCTTATCCTGCTTGCGGGTGTGATCACCGGTTGGGTCTTCCTGCCCTGGTGGGGTGCGGTGGCCGTGGCCGTGGTAGTGGCGGCGTGGATGCTCTTTACCCGCCGTGGCAAGCAGGCAGCTTCCGTCACGGCCGTGGGCGTGAGCACGCTGCGCCAGCGCCTGGGCTCGGCATCGGTCATCGTCATCGGCATCGCCGGCGTGGTGGGCGTGCTGGTGGCATTGCTGGCCATGGCCGAGGGCTACAGCCAGACCCTGCGCAAGACCGGCAGCGCCGATACCGCCATCGTCATGCGCGGATCCTCGGCATCGGAAGTGATGTCGGTGCTTGATCGCGACAGCGTCGTGCTGATTCCGCAGGCCGAAGGCATCGCGCAGGATGCGAAGGGAAATCCCATCGCCTCGCCCGAGCTTGTCGTGGCGGCGAACCTTCCCATCAAGGGCGGCAAGGCCGATGAAGAAGGCAGCGTGCAGTTGCGCGGCGTAAGCGAACAGGCCTGGGCGGTGCGCCCGGAGGTAAAGATCATCGAAGGGCGTACCTTCAAGCCCGGCATGCGCGAACTCATCGTGGGCAAGGGTGCTGTGAAGCAGTTCGCCGGAATGGTGCCCGGCCATGAGATCCGCCTGGGCAACCAGACGTGGACGGTGGTGGGCGTATTCGCGGCCGACAACGCGATGGATTCGGAAGTATGGGGCGATGCCAGCGTCGTTGCCGATACCTATCGTCGCGGCAGCAGCCGCGCCTCGGTCACGGTGAAGCTTGCCGATCCGTCGAAGTACGAGGCGTTCAAGTCCTCGCTGGAAGGGAATCCGCAGTTGAAAGTGGACGTGGACACCACCCTGGATTACTTCAACAAGCAGTCCGAAGGCACGGCCAAGGTCATTCGTGTCATCGGTATCGTAGTGGGCGTGATCATGGCCATCGGCGCCATGTTCGGCGCGCTCAATACCATGTTCGCCGCCGTGGCCGCCCGCGCACGGGAAATCGCCACGTTGCGCGCCATCGGTTTCCGCGGCCTGCCGGTGGTGGTGGCGATCATGCTCGAAACCATGCTGCTTGCCCTGATCGGCGGCGTCATTGGTGGTGTCCTGGCCTGGCTGATCTTCAACGGCTATAGCGCATCGACCTTGGCGCAGGGCACCGTGGGGCAGTTGAGCTTCGAGTTGAAGGTGACCGGCGCGCTGCTATGGACGGGCGTTAAGTGGGCACTGGCGATCGGCTTCATCGGCGGCCTGTTTCCCGCGGTGCGGGCCGCTCGTTTGCCGGTGACGACGGCCTTGCGCGAGCTCTAGGCGTGCATTAGCGGACGTCCCAAGCAGATTGCCCGCACGAACGATTCAAGGCGCTCCTGCAGCGTCACGTCGGTCGCCGGCAACATGAGGCGCTATACATGCGATACCGAGGGCGGTAGCTCCGGTTCCCCCGTGATCGATCGCCAAAGCCACCGTGCGCGTCCTGCACAATTCAAGCATCGGTGGCAGCAACCAGGGCAATGCCCTGGAGGTGATCTGGCCGACCATCCGGCCCTACTTTGCCAACGGGCAGGTGCCGTCCGGCAGCAACTGACCACTCGTTCCCTGGGGTGGGTGCTTGCGCGCCCGCCTCAGGGCATCACCGGTGGCACGTAGTGCAGCGTGGTGCCCAGCAGCCAAAGCAACCCCAACACCAGCGGGATATGCACCAGCAGCTGGATGAAGGTAAAGCCCACGATGTCCCGCGCCTTCAATCCCAGTACGCCCAACAGCGGCAGCATCCAGAACGGGTTGATGAGATTCGGCAGCGCTTCGGCCGCGTTGTACACCTGCACCGCCCAACCCAGGTGCACGTGAAGGTCGTTGGCGGCCTGCATCACATACGGCGCTTCGATCACCCACTTGCCGCCTCCGGAAGGCACGAAGAATCCCAGCACTGCGGAATACGCACCCATCACCAGGGTGTAGGTGTCGTGCGAAGCTACATGGACGAAGGCGTTGGCAAGGTGGTGGGCCAGGGTTTGGCCATCGGCGCCTTTGGCCTGGGTTAGCAAGGCCGCGATGCCGCCATACAGTGGAAACTGGATCAACACGCCGGACGTGCTGGGCACGGCGCGCGCCACCGCGTTGAGGAAGCTTCGTGGGCGCCAATGCAGCAACAACCCCACGGTAAGGAACAGCAAGTTGTAGGTGTTGAGGTTGGCGATGGCCGTGACCACCGGCTTGGCAACGAATTCGTGCACCAGCCAACCCAGCCCCAGCAGCCCCACGACAACCGACAGCAGCGGGCTGTACTCGAGCCATTCGCCGGGCCGTTCGCGGGG
>Ga0307510_10003564_pt1 | contig 18174 bp, 16 predicted proteins | sample 12_EM_MG_FD_207224 | JGI IMG/M metagenome (GOLD analysis project Ga0307510, IMG submission 207224) | Populus trichocarpa ectomycorrhiza microbial communities from riparian zone in the Pacific Northwest, United States - 12_EM | ecosystem: Host-associated > Plants > Roots > Unclassified | place...
ATATGATGGTTTTGTAGCAGTTCCTACATCCAGACCTGTAACAGCCGTAGAAGTTGTTCCTTTAACACAACCATCAAATTTTACTACTGTTGTTCCTGAACCTTCAGAAACAGGACTGGAAATAGTGCTTACTTGTTCAAAATTACAATTCTCTACATAACAGGTTGTGCCTTTATCTCCTGCACCTAAACCAACAGCTGCAGCTCCTGAAACGGAAGTTTTGTAATAACAATTTAATATATGTAATTCGGCATTTCTGGCTCTTGGCATCCTGGCTTTACAGCCTTCTGCCCAATAGCAGTTTTTAAGAGTAATACTGTATCTTCCATCTGTAGGAGGGAAATCATCACTGGCTGAACCTATTAGATCCGAAAAGCGATGGTCAGGAGAGCCTCCAAACCCTCCAGATGTTGGAGCTTTTAAATAGGTAAATTTACACCATGAAATAGTTACGTTATCTGCATCACCTTTATTATCAAAATTACCATCTTCTCCATCTTGAAACTCACAATGATCAACCCAAACATTCGTTCCTTCATTGGTAAGATTGTCTCGACCATCGACATCAAAAGCACCAGGACCTTCAAAAATTAGGTTTCTGATAATAACATTATTCGAGCCGGGTTTTATATAAAGAATTCCGGAAAGATCTGTTCTAGGGGTTATTTTAGGGTTTACGTTTGGAGTTATTTGAGTATTAATAAGTTTTGCTCCGGGTAAACCAATAATGGTTTTGTTATTTAATTGAACGCTGGTATAATCACATGTAATAGTTCCTGAAACCAAAATTACTGAATTAGATACCGCAGTGGATTTAAGAGCTGTCAGCAATGTTGCGTACGTTGAAACGGTTACTGTATTAGAAACAGTAGGGGTTCCGCCTCCGGTTGCTGCAGCACCAAATCCTTCAGGAGCTGACATGTAATAATTTTGTGCAAAAACACTGGATAAACTTAGTAGGAAAAAGAATAAGGGGAATTTTTTTCTCATTTTAATTTTTGTTTAATTATTTAAGTTAATTTAACGATCGTGGTTTAATGTAATCGATTGCACAAATTTAATTGAATAAAATTTAAAATAAATATTTTTATAAAATAATTATAATTTTATACTATATTTTTGAATTAATGAGTGCTTAATTCAATTATTTATAAAAATAAAACATTCTTAAGAGTGTTTTATTTTAAAAACTATAAAAACTCAATATGATTTAAAAAAGATAATTAGATTCCTGAAAAATATATTGTAAGAATACTTCATTTGAAAACTCTAAAAAATTAAAAGCCAGTCTTAAAACTACAAGTGAAAAAGGAGCAAGAGAGGAATCAAATTGTAAAATAAAATGATAAAAAGAAACCCCAAATTTGAGAATAAGGGGTGTTATTTTTAATGTTCATTAATTTAAATATTATAAAATTAAACTTTTCCTAAAGTATATAATTGTTCCATTGTTGGCGTAATGCTTCCACCTTCCGGTTCTAACGTAATGCCAAAAGCTTCAGCATAAACAGTTTGATTTACCGCAAATATTTTTTGATCATTTTTTTCAAAATCACTTAATAAACCAATGCTTGTCGGAGTAAGGACAGGGCTTAATTTAAGTGCCCATACTTGATAAACCATTCCTTTTGGAGGTTTAGGCAAACCTGCAGCATCAATATAAGTAGTTTTGGTTTCTTTATTCCAATATACTTTTGCAAATGATTGTGGTGAAACCGTTTGACCTCCCAGAGTTACACCTGTATTTTTAATATCCCTAACAATAGTCAGGCTTTTTTCGACAGCTTTACTTTTTTCTCCTAAATAAGCATACTCTTTTTCAATTTTATTTTTTTGGGTACCAATAGTTGAAATAGCCTGCTTGGTTTCATTTAACTGCAATGTCTGATAACCAATACCCAGAAGTAATAATACGGCAGCTGCCCACCCGGTATATTCTGACCAGCGGGATGCTGGCTTCATTTCGATAACTTTACCGTATTTCAGTTCAAGTTTCGCTTTAATTTTTTCATAATTGGCTACAGAATGAAAAGGTGAAAAACTAGAGGATAGTGCTACAATTGCTTTTTCTATAGAAATTATTTCCTGGTCAATTTCGGGATTATTTTTTGCTATCCTGGTAACCTCTATGTTTTCGGATTCACTTAGTAATCCATACACATAAAGTTCTAAAATACCTGATTCTATATAGTCTTTTGCTTCCATTAGATTTTCAAATAATTACGTAAATCATTAATACAGTTTCTGTTTTGTGTTTTTACTGTTCCCAACGGAATAGCTAATTCTTCGGAGGCTTCTTGTTGTGTATATCCTTTAAAGAATAACAAATCAATAATTTCAATACATTTTGGTTTTAGTTTTTTAACAAATTCCTGAATTCCAATCGTATCAATTTTATTGTTTAACTTATTATTGTCCTCTAACAGATGTACGAAATTATCAGAGTTTAGGTTTTTTTGACTGTTATTAAAACTTTTAGAACGCAATTTATCAATCGATGTATTTCTTGCGATATTTATGATCCAGGTATAAAACCGGCCTTTACTTTCGTGGTAAGAATCAATGTTCTTCCAAATTTTTACAAATACTTCCTGAAGAACATCTTCTGCTTCTTCTCTGTTTTTTACCAGAACATTGATTACAGAGAATAAACTTTTAGAATACATATCGTATAAATGCGTGAAAGCTTTTTCATCTTTCTTGTAAATTAAAACTAATAATTCTTCCTGACTCATAGATTTTGGTTTTAGCTTATACAAACATATACATTTTCAATTGATGGACAAAAGTGTATGAAATATCTGAGTTAAAGATAATTCATTTTTTTATAAAAATGTGTTTTTTTTATGCCTGAAACCTTTTGTAAAATAAGGGAAACTAAAAATAATTAGCTTTTTTATGATGTTTTTAAAAACCAAAATTCAATTTTTTACGTACATAATTTATTATAGTAAAAATCTGATATTAATTTACTTGTAAAAGGTAAAAGAATTCATATTTATTATTTAATTATTATGAGCACAGCCAAATTAATGAAGAAATTAATAGTTGATGTCTTCGGGACTTCCAATCGAAAATGTTTATGTATTTAATAGAGTATCTAAGGCATCTGGATATAAAAAATAATTTCCTTATAAACCGAAGCATCAACTATTCATTTTAAGGTCAGGAAAAAGGAAATAAGATTTAATACATGGTTTGATTTGTTTGTATGGTTGAAGCCTAACGCCTGATTAACGTTAGGCTTCTTTATTTAACTTATATTTAATAAAAATAAAGCACTCAAAAGCTTCATGTAAAATTGATTTTAATTAATTTTATAAAAAATTAAAACGATGAAAAAAATATTATTTCTGTCTTGTGGTTTACTATTTTTATTTAGTTACCAAATTCAGGCACAAACAAATAAAGCAAAAACGCCTAAAACAAATAAGGTTATGACAAAAGAAACCATTTATCAATATAAAGTAGAAGATTTATCAGGAAACTCTTTTGACTTTGCTTCTTTAAAAGGAAAAAAAGTAATGATTGTAAACACCGCTTCAAAGTGCGGATTGACACCTCAATATAAAGATCTTGAAGCCATTTACAAACAATATAAAGATAAAGGTTTTGTAATTGTAGGTTTCCCCGCAAACAATTTTGCTTCGCAGGAACCTGGGACAAATGCAGAAATTGGTGCTTTTTGTCAGCAAAATTACGGAGTAACTTTTCCTATGATGGACAAAGTTTCTGTAAAAGGTGATGATATGTGTGAGGTGTATAAATTTTTGACTCAAAAGTCGAAAAATGGTTTGCAGGATTCTGAAGTAGAATGGAATTTCCAGAAATACCTAATTAACGAAAAAGGTGAATTGGTAAAAGTAATTAAACCAAAGACATTGCCAACTGATCCGGAAATCATAAATTGGATTAAAAGCTAATATTTAGACTATCTAAACCAAAAAATCCACAAATTTATATTAAGATATAAGTTTGTGGATTTTTTTTGGAAGCTGTTCGTTTGAAAAGAAAATTTACTTCAATATCAGCTGCATAAAAACCAAGTCAAGCCAATGGTCAAATTTATAGCCTACTTCACGAATAGTTCCTATTGCTGTAAAACCAAATTTTTCATGAAAAGCAATACTTCCTGTATTGCTACCGTCGATTGCACCAATCATTACATGTAAGCCTTGTTCTTTAGCTAATCTTATTAATTCGGTTAATAATTTAGATCCAATCCCTTTTCCAATCACATTATCAACTACATATACAGAATGTTCAACAGTATATTGGTATCCAATTTTTTCTCTGAATTGTCCATAACTTCCAAAACCAACGACTTCACCATTTAAATCGGCTACAACAACAGGCATATTTTTAGTTTTTTTATCCTCAAACCATTTTGTCTGTGCTTCCAAAGTCTGAATATCATAATTGTAATTTGCAGTTGTATGCAAAATAGAATGATTAACAATCTCAAGGATTTTGTTTAAATCTTCTAATTTTGCAGGTCGTATCGTTAAATTTGTCATGTTTTGTAAAATTGTTAAATGCATACGAAGTTTATTTTATTCGAAAATTTACTTTTACAAATATATCCTCTTTTTACAAAAAGAGACTTAATATCTTTCCTGTTTATAAGGTGAAGTTTGTAACTTTGCAGCATAGGAAATTTATAATTTTCTTTAAAAAATAATATACCATAACGAATGATTTACCCCAAAATACCGCTTGCTCAAAGCATTATAGAAATTTGTTCAGCAAAAGGCATCACCAACATTATAATTTCTCCCGGATCAAGAAATGCACCTTTGACCATAGGCTTTGCACAAAATTCTAATTTTAATTGTTACAGTATTGCAGATGAGCGTTGTGCAGCTTTTTTTGCATTAGGAATTGCCCAGCAAACCAAATTTCCAACAGCAATTGTTTGTACTTCCGGATCAGCATTATTGAATTATTACCCTGCAGTTGCAGAAGCATTTTACAGTCAGATTCCGTTAATTGTTATTTCGGCAGATCGTCCACAAAATAAAATAGATATTGGAGACGGTCAAACAATCCGCCAACAAAATGTTTATGAAAATCATTCGCTTTTTAATGCCAATTTAACTGAAGAAGCTTCAGAAGAAAATGATTTAAAAATTAATAAAGCTATTGAAATAGCCATTCTTCAAAAAGGACCGGTTCATATTAATGCACCTTTTGAAGAACCTTTGTATGAAACGGTTGAAATACTTTCGGTTCAATCAAAAATCACCAATACTGAAGAAATAATTGAATCAAAAATCATTGAAAATGTTGAAGATTTTGTTTCTGTTTGGAATTCGGCTAAACGCAAACTTGTTTTAGTTGGTGTAAATGAAGCAAATTCAATTGATGAGAAAATAATAGAAAACTTAGTTAAAGATCCATCGATTGTAGTGCTGACAGAAACTACCTCTAACTTACATCATCCGAGTTTTATTAATAGTATTGATACTTTAATTACGCCCTTTGATGATATTGATTTTAAAGAGTTTGAACCGGAAATTTTAGTGACTTTTGGAGGAATGGTTGTTTCTAAACGTATTAAAGGTTTTTTACGAAAATACAAACCGCTGCATCATTGGCATATTGATACTTTACGTGCTTACGATACATTCAATGCTTTAACAAAACATTTTGTAATGCAGCCAAATGATTTTTTCAATGATTTATTATCTAAAACGGTTTTTGTAAAAAGTGATTATTTCAAACAGATAAATAAGATTTATGAGTTGCGAAAAATTAAAAAGCAAAAGTATTTGGATAAAATCCCTTTTTCTGACTTCAAAGTATTTGAAAAAGTAATAACATCTTTACCAAAAAACAGTCAATTGCAAATAAGTAACAGTTCAGCAATTCGATATGCACAACTGATTGATATTGATCCATCGATTGAAGTTTTTTGTAATCGTGGAACAAGCGGAATTGACGGAAGTACATCAACAGCTATTGGTGCAGCTGTTGCAAGCTTAAGACCTAATATTTTTATTACTGGTGATATCGGCTTTTTATATGACAGCAATGCGTTATGGAATTCATATATTCCTAAAAACTTCAAAATTATTTTGATTAATAAAGGAGGGGGGATCTTTAGAATTTTACCCGGACATGAAGAAAAACCTGTTTTTAATACCTATTTTGAAACTTCCCATCATTTAACTGCTGAGCATTTGGCAAAAATGTATCAAATGAATTATTTTACCGCAACAGATTTACCTTCATTAGAAAAAAGTATAACTTCATTTTATGAAATAAATGACAAACCAAATATTTTAGAAATTTTCACTCCAACTTCTGAAAATGACGTCATTTTAAAGCAATACTTCAGGGAATTAATTTAACTAAATAAATATAAAAGTGCCTGATCAGGCCTACCGTCTAGACACAAGTATAAAAAACAACACGAATTTCACAAATTGCCACTAATTCGTTTGTGAAATTAATTTCACAAACGTAGGTTATCCCATTAAAATTTGTGCAAATTCGTGAAATTCGTGTTTAAATTGAATTATAATATTTGTGTCCACACGGTAGACCTGATCTGATACTTTTTTATTTTAGCAGAAGTTTCAACGAATTGGAATTGGGAATACAGGTAAACTTGTATGTCCCAAATCATCAACTGTTTGTACTGCAAAGAAATAATTGTCTTTAGAATATGGTATTTCAGCTCTAGTATCTTTTACAAAAAATGTTTTTTCCCAATTAGGAGAAGAAGTTTCTCTCATCAAAATCTGATAACCATACTGTACTTTCTCATCCGGGGCATTCCAAATTAACGTTGAAGAATTTGAAAGATTTTTAACTTCTATACCAACATTTATCGGAGCTTTTGGAGACCATGCTAAATTTGCCAAAGTGGCTAAGTTGGCACAGGCATTTTTTCTTAAATAATCAAAATCCATAAATTCAGGAAGATCACCAAACTTAATATTATTTTCAGTTCTTAAATCCTGATGCTGATGTTCAAAATTTTCATTCATTTCACAAAACCGAACTGCAGTAAATCCATTTTGACTAAATGGAGTATGATCCCCACTGCGTAAAAAGCGATCATTTCTATACACTAATTTTACTTTTAACTGATCTACATATTGTTCTGTAACTATTTTAATATAACGTGCCAATAATCTCGAAGGACTATCATTATCGCGATTTGTTGCTTTACGTATTTTAGCTTCGTCTTCAGTTTCTAAATATGGAATGGCTTCACTAAAAATCCTGACTTGCGTGTTGTCTCTTAAATTAGTTCCGCTGGATAAGCTATTCCCAATCATATCATTATTCAGCATAGCAATAATATTCCAATTAGATTCTTTAGCTAATTCGGCAAGATGTCTGGAACCATAAAGACCTTGTTCTTCGCCTGTTACAGCAACAAAAATAATGGTGGAAGGAAAAGATCTTTTGCTCATAATTTTAGCCAATTCCATTACAGCGGCAACTCCGGACGCATCATCATTAGCACCTGGTGCATCAGATTTTACATTCATTACATTAGTTACACGTGAATCCAGATGTCCGCTAATAATAAGAATACGGTTATCATTAGGATCTGTTCCTTTTAAAGTTGCCATTACATTACCAAGCTGGCTATCTGTTGTAATTCGTTTCCCGTCAGCCTTAATTGTAAAATAATCAATAGTTGAAATTAACCTTCCATTAGATTCCAAAGCATATTTATCGAATTCAGATTTTACCCATTTTTGTGCGGCACCAATTCCTTTGGTTTTACTCTTCGTGTCACTCAAAGTATGCCTGGTTCCAAAAGAGACTAATTTCCTTACAGTTGCTTCCAGATTTTCAGCTTTAACTTCTGTAATCATTTTTTTTATTTCCGGATCTTCAGCAACTTGTGAAATAGTTATTTGATAAAAGAATAAAAAGGTAAAAACGAAATAAAAAGTATTTTTTTTCATTTGATTTGGAATTAATTAAGGTTCTCAAATTTAATTAAAATAGAATGAATCCTGAAAAAGATGTTTCCTCATTTTATGCAAAACATTTTTTCGCTTTACCATTTTCAAACTTCGTACATTTGCACTTTAAAACTTAGCTATTAGAGCTTAGAACTTCAAGAATATGATTGAAATAGGAAAATATAATACGCTTACTATCTTACGTGATACCAAAGTTGGGTTATTTTTAGGAAATCCCGACAAAGACCCTGAAGGAATTCATGATATATTATTACCAAATAAATACGTTCCGAATGAATTTGAAATAGGCGAAGAACTCGTTGTCTTTGTTTATTTAGACCATGAGCAGCGCCCGGTTGCAACAACACTTGAACCTTATATTTTATTGAATGAATTTGCTTTATTGAGGGTAAATTATATCAATCAGGTTGGTGCTTTTATGGATTGGGGGATGGAAAAAGATATTCTGGTTCCATTTAAAGAACAGGCCCGCCCAATGGAAAAAGGAAAGCGTTATTTGGTTTATCTTTATATGGATGAGAAAACCAACCGTTTAGTGGCTTCAAGTAAATTGAACCAATTTTTAAAAAACGATCAGCTTACAGTTGAAAAAGGGGAAGAAGTTGATTTAATAGTTTCACATATTACTGAATTAGGAATCAATGTGATCGTCAATGAACAACATAAAGGGTTGTTATATAAAGATGAAGTATATGATGATGCGATAAGAACCGGAGACAGGATGCGTGGTTATATAAAAAATATTCGTCCCGATAATAAAATAGATGTTGCTTTGCAGGTTCAGGGTTATCAAAGTATTGAGCCTAATGCAGAGAAAATTCTGGATGAATTAAGAGCTAATCGTGGATTTTTACGCTTAAATGATAATTCACATCCTGAAGACATTAAAACCGTATTAAAAATGAGCAAAAAAACTTTCAAAAAAGCAATTGGAGCTCTTTATAAAGACAAACTTATAGAAATTAAAGAGGATGGAATTTATCTTGTAAAAGAATAAATTAACATGTTTGGGGTAATTATTAAAAACGTCAGTTCGAGTGTTTTTTGTGCAGAGAAACGGAACAAAAAATGTATTGAGAACCGTTTTTTAATAATAATTTTGCTGTTCTCTATACAATTTTCTATCGAAAATTACTCGAACTGATGAAAAATCACCATCAAAAACTAATTATAACTAACGGGAATTACCTAAAAATTAATTCAAAAAAATCCCAAAAAGGAATCTTTTTTGGGATTTTTTTATTTTCGATGTTTCCATCTTTTGTGTGTCCATAAATAATATTCAGGAGCTTCTAGAATTTGTTTTTCAACTTCTTTTAAATACATTTCAGTAATTTCAAAATTTGCATAATCATTTGGATTTTCGCAAATCGGAACTATCGTTGCTTCATAATAACCTCTTTTTATTTTTTTTACTTTAATAAATAAAACACTTAAATCATATTTTTTGGCGAGCATTTCACCACCGGTATGAACCGGAACTTCAATTCCCATAAACGTTTTTGAATGAAAAATTCTATCCATTTTAGGTGATTGATCACTGGCTAATCCATAAAGGCTTAAAATTCCGTCTCTTTGATTTTGTGCCATTAATGGAATCGTTTTTTTAGTTTCAACTAATTCAGTACCATATTTTGAACGTATTTTTCGAACTAATTTATCAAAATAAGGATTGGCAATTTTTTTATAAACACCAATTGGTCTGAATTTTAATCTTTTAGTAAGACTCAAAAGCCATTCCCAACTCGCATAATGAGAAGCTAATAAAACGATACTTTTACCTTTTTCTTCATATGCCCTCATCGCATCAATATTGGTAACAGTAAATCTTTTATCCATTTCTTCCGGAGAAATATTCATTGTTTTTATCATTTCCAAAAACATATCACACATATGCTGATAGAATTTTTTTTCTATAACTTTTCGTTCTGTATCGTTTAAATGAGGTAATGCAAGAGCAAGGTTTTCACGTACTATTTTTTTGCGGTAGCCTAAAACATAATACACCAGAAAATAAACACAATCTGAAAACCAATAAAATATTCGAAAAGGAAGTATTGAAATAAACCAAAGTAGCGGATAAGCCAAAATATAAACAAGAAACTGCATCTAACTTTTTTTTACAAAGATAAAGTAAAAATGAATAACGCCATATATTTTGGACAGTTTGAAAGTTGTCTCCAATATTGGTTATATTTACAATTCAAATAAAATAAAATTCATGAATACCATTTTAATAGGAATTATTGTTGCCAATGCGCTGATTAGTTACAAAGGGTTTAACGATCTTGCTTTTTTTAGAAAATACGAATTTCATGTCGGAAGTATTCGTTCCGGCGAGCAGATAAGAATGCTTTCTTCGGGTTTTTTACATGCTGATATAATGCATTTAGCGTTTAATATGCTGACACTTTGGTTTTTTGCGCCAACCGTTATTGATTATCTAGGGAATTTTTCATTCATTTTAGTTTATGTTGGAAGCTTACTAACTATGTTATTCCATAAAAATGATTACAGTTATCGGGCTGTTGGAGCTTCAGGAGCTGTAACGGGTGTTTTATATTCCGCAATATTATTACAACCTGACATGATGTTGGGTATTTTTGGGATCATTCCTATACCAGCGTATCTTTTCGGAATTTTATATTTATTATATTCTATTTATGGGATGAAAGCCAAAAATGATAACATTGGACATACGGCGCATTTTGGAGGAGCTGTAGGAGGTTATTTGATTACCTTGATAAGAGAACCGTCATTGATTATGGACCATAGTTTGATGACAATTTTACTGGCGATTCCTATTGTAATACTTTTTGTAATGGCTAAAATGGATAAATTATAATGCTGGCACAAATTTTGAAATGCCATTATCAATTAATTTAAATATAACAAAAATGAAAAAACTAGTATTATTTATAACAATCATGTTTATGACAATGACGTACGGTCAGGAAATCAAGCAAATTCCTCAAATTAATGTAAATGGAGAAGGAAAGATAAAAGTAACGCCTGATCAGGTTAGTATTTCGGCTACGGTTGAAACAAAAGGGAATAATGCTAAGGATGTTAAAAAACAAAACGACGAAAAAATAGATGCTGTTTTAAAATTTATTAAAAAAATGAATATTCCAACAGCCGATTTTAAAACGAAACAGGTTGCCCTAAATCCGCAGTATGATTATGAGAAAAAGAAAACAAGCTACAATGCTACACAAACAATAGAAATTGTATTGAAAGATTTATCCAAATATGATGAATTGATGGAAGGTTTGGTTCAACAAGGAATTAATCGTATAGACAAGGTTTCTTTTGAATCATCTAAATTAACCCAATATCAGTCAGAAGCAAGAAAACTAGCTATTAAAGATGCAAAATCAAAAGCAGAAGATTACGTTTCGGTTTTAGGTCAAAAAGTTGGTAAAGCAATTACTATTTCTGACAATTCACAAATTTATCAGCCACAGCCAATGTATGCTGGCATGAGAATGAAAGAATCAGCTGATGTTGGTGCTTCAAACGAAACTTTAGCGATTGGAGAAATCGAGATTACTGCAAATGTGAGCGTTAGTTTTATCTTAGACTAAACTTAAAAACAGATTACAATAAAAATTCCCAATACCAATAAATCTTAAATTTTGGTATTGGGAATTCTTAATTTTATGCCATAAAAAAGTCCTAATTTTCATTAGGACTTTTTTGTGGGGAGAGCAGGATTCGAACCTGCGAAGTTCACACAGCAGATTTACAGTCTGCCCTCGTTGGCCGCTTGAGTATCTCCCCGAAGCTTGTATTGATGCGCTTTGTTGTTCTAAGCGGTTGCAAATATATAAACGTTTTTGATGTTTACAAACTAAAATCGAACTTAATTTTAAGTTATTTTTTAATCCATTGGTAGTGAATAAAATAATAATCAGGATTAAATCAATTTCTCAATTTTTTATGACAGAATAATTAGTTTAAATCATTTTATGGTAAAATTCATCTTGTATTTAGAGTTTGATTTTCATAAAACCCAAAATGATATTATAATTATTGAATTAACCGTATTTATACGTAAGAAAATAAGTTTTTTAATGTCAAAAAAACATATATTTAATATTTTTTTTGATAAAATAATAAAAAAAATCGCTTTATAAATTGTTCTATTGTGTCATTTTAACGATTATTTAAGTCGTTTGTCGAGTAAATTTCTTAAAAAATTGGTTTAAACATATTTTAGTAATATTAAAATGATAAAATGTTTTAATACTACTATCATGAAAAAAACACTACTTACATTAATAATTTTCATTTCACTAGAAGTTGGTGCCCAGGTACCGATTCATGAATTTAATTTTAACGGAACATTACATAATACAAAAAATACCATATCTTTTATGGGGGCAGAAAATTATGTAACAGATAGAATGGGAAATGAAAAAAGTGCACAAAGACTTACAAACAAGGCTTTAGAAGCTGTAATTGATAATCTTCCACAGAATGCGGCTCCAAGAACTGTAATTATTTGGGTTAAAATGAATGATATTTCCTCTGCAAATTATATTTGGGGATATGGTTCAGCATTTAATACCCAATATTTTGGACTGTTGCAACAAGCCACAATAACTTCTAATTCTGATTTAAGTTTAGCAGGTTGGGGAGCCTCAAATGATATCATCGTAAATACTTCTTTAGTTAAAAATACATGGTATCAGTATAGTATTACTTTTGATGGTAATGTTTCAAAAATATACAGAAATGGTAAATTATTAAAATATTTAAAAGGTATGTCCCGTGATACAAAAGGAACAATTTTTAAATTAGGAGAAATCAATACAACAATAGGAATCAATGCTGATTTAGATGATTTAAAAATTTATGACATTGCTTTATCTGATCAAGAGATATATGAATTATATGATGCTTCAAAATATTCTCTTCCAGTTACTGCAGTTACTGATTCAAATATAAACACCACTATAAAAAAAGAAAATAAAAAAAGCAATACAGATTCAACAGCTTCAATTATAAAGCCAAATATTTTGACAACAAAGAAAGTAGAAGTTTTTTCTCAGGGTCAAAAAGTCTTAAGTAATAATATGCAGGAAATAAATATAAATCAACTTCCGGAAGGGATTTATTTGTTAAAGGTTACTAATTTACCTTCTAAAAAAATCACATCTAAATAAAGCTTTATCAGAAAGCTTTATTGTTTTAACGCAAGAAAGGCTATTCATTACGAATAGCCTTTCTCTTTTTATTCTAGTTTTAAAAAATTGTAATTAAAAAAAAACAGAAATAAAATATTCTAATCTACTTGAAAAGTAAAAATTTTAAAAATTTTAAGAGTTACTTTTCGAAAGGTATGTCTTTTAAACAATCAATTCATTTTTTCAAAAACAAGAAATCAATTTCACGGTTTAACCTTTGGTTTGATATAATATTTATAGAAAGTTTTTCAATTTTAATTTTCTATTATCATAATCATTTTTTAATAAATTGAATAAACAAATCTAGGATTTAACCTTCGGTGTTACTCTCTTTTTTTTGAAGTTGATGCATATGAATAAATCATTTGCCCATTATTTTTTGTTTTATAATTAAAAACCGTAAAAAAATGAGCGACAAATTTTTTAAATTTTCTCAAAAAAGTCATTTTTTAGGTTAATAAATCAGTGAAAGAAAATCAATCTTAAAACCAATAAAAAAATGTATCTTATTGATTTCTAGACTGTAAAAATACTTATTTTTTTTGAAAGCAAGTGTTAAATATTGTTATTTTTTATTTTAAAAACTTAATTGGTTTTCAGGTATCAAATTTAGAAGAAAGACTTGCAGTGAATTGAGTAGGTAAAAATGTAAAAATGGTTTATTTTTACACTATAATTATTTCAAACAAAAATAAACAGAAATGGATTGGATAACTGCCAGAGAATTCGAAGATATAACGTATAAAAAATGTAATGGAGTTGCAAGAATAGCTTTTAACAGGCCAAATGTTAGAAATGCTTTTCGCCCAAAAACAACCTCAGAATTATACCAGGCCTTTTACGATGCACAGGAAGATACTTCAATAGGGGTAGTTTTACTTTCTGCAGAAGGGCCTTCTACAAAAGACGGGGTTTATTCTTTTTGCAGCGGCGGAGATCAAAATGCACGCGGAAATCAAGGTTATGTTGGAGATGATGGTCAGCATCGTTTAAATATTCTTGAAGTACAGCGATTAATTCGTTTTATGCCAAAAGTGGTAATTGCAGTTGTTCCGGGTTGGGCAGTTGGCGGCGGACATAGCTTACATGTAGTTTGCGATATGACTTTAGCCAGTAAAGAACATGCTATTTTTAAACAAACGGATGCTGATGTAACCAGTTTTGATGGTGGTTATGGTTCCGCATATCTGGCTAAAATGGTAGGGCAAAAAAAGGCTCGTGAAATTTTCTTTTTAGGAAGAAATTATTCTGCTCAGGAAGCAATGGATATGGGAATGGTAAATGCCGTAATTCCGCACGATGAATTAGAAGCTACTGCTTACGAATGGGCTCAGGAAATTCTTCAAAAATCGCCAACGTCTATAAAAATGCTGAAATTTGCCATGAATCTAACCGACGATGGTATGGTTGGACAACAAGTTTTTGCCGGAGAAGCAACACGTTTAGCTTATATGACCGAAGAAGCAAAAGAAGGAAGAAATGCCTTTTTAGAAAAAAGAAAGCCTAATTTTGGTGAAAATAAATGGTTGCCATAAAAATATTTTAGATTTTTAAAATCTGTAGTCTAAATTCAGAATCTAACAATCTAAAATCAAAACTCTAAAATCTAAAATAAAAAGAATGAAACATTGGATTGAAGCCGCCAGATTGCGCACATTACCTTTATCTGTTTCCGGAATTATAGTAGGAAGTATTTACGCTTTATCAAACCCAACAGAAACCATCAATACGCCAACAGAAGTATTCAGCTGGAAGATTTTTGGTTTTGCACTTTTAACTACGCTTGGTTTACAAATATTGTCCAATTTTGCAAATGATTATGGTGATGGGGTAAAAGGTACTGATAATGCTGACAGAGTAGGTCCGAAAAGAGCTATACAAAGTGGTGCAATTACGCCTCAGGCGATGAAAAAAGCAATTATAATTACGTCTGCATTGACATTATTATCAGCCATAATTTTAATTTATTTTGCTTTTGGAAAAACAAATTTTATCTATTCCATCTTTTTCTTATTGCTCGGAATTACAGCAATTGCTTCGGCAATTCGTTATACAGTAGGGAATTCAGCATATGGATATAAAGGTTTCGGTGATATTTTTGTTTTTGTCTTTTTTGGATTAGTTAGCACTTTAGGAGTTAACTTTTTATATTCAAAAGAAGTTGATCCTCTTCTGATTTTACCTGCAATCTCGATTGGTTTGTTGAGTGTAGGAGTTTTAAACCTGAACAATATGCGTGATGAGGAATCTGATAAAAAATCAGGAAAAAACACCATTGTAGTTCAAATGGGCGGTACAAAAGCTAAAATTTATCATTTTTCATTAATCATAACAGCAATGCTTTTAGTGGTGATTTTTGCCATTTTAAGCCATTATAATTTCGATCAATATCTGTTTTTACTGGCTTACATACCTTTAACAAAACATTTAATTACTGTTTATAAAAATCAGAACCCTAAGCTGTTAGATCCAGAATTAAAAAAACTGGCACTCAGTACATTCTTGCTTTCCATATTATTAACAGTATGTATGATATCCTTAATTTCTGATATTGTTGTAAATCTTTTTTTAGGAGGAAGATAATTGTTTCACTCAAAATTTAATTAAAATGAAAATCACATTTTACGGTCATGCATCATTAGGAATTGAAGTAGGAGGTAAACATATTATTGTAGATCCCTTTATTACGGGTAATCCACTAGCTTCAGCTATTGATATAAACACATTAAAAGCCGATTATATTTTGCTTACACATGCACATGGCGATCATGTCCTGGACGTGGAGGCAATTGCAAATCGTACACAAGCTGTCATAGTTTCAAATGCCGAAATTGCTAGTTATTATGCAAAATTAGGTTTAAAAGCACATCCGATGAATCATGGCGGAAGCTGGAATTTTGACTTTGGAAAAGTAAAATATGTAAACGCAATTCATTCAAGTTCCTTTCCTGACGGAAGTGACGGCGGAAATCCGGGAGGTTTTGTGATCGAAGGCGAACATAAAAACATCTACATTGCAGGCGATACAGCACTTACGATGGATATGAAACTTATTCCGATACGCACCACATTAGACCTTGCTATTTTACCAATAGGAAGTAATTTTACAATGGATGTTGAGGATGCCATAATTGCTTCAGATTTTGTAGAATGCGATAAAATCCTGGGGTATCATTTTGACACTTTCGGATATATCGAAATCAATCATGAAGAGTCTATTCGTAAATTTTTCGATAAAGGAAAAGATTTAATGCTTCTCGAAATCGGAGAATCTATAGAATTATAAAGTATGTTATCCTGAGTATAGTCGAAGTAAGGAGCTGTTTCCTGCTGTACGCTATATCTTTTTCCGGCTAAAGGAACCGGAAAAAGGATGCCGCTTCCATCAGGGCTAAGACTTTAGTTTTCATATGAAATTATTTAAATTATAGTTCCATTAATTAAACCTGTTGTATTAAATTATTAAAAACGTCAGTTCGAGTGTTTTTTGAGTAGTAAAACGGAACAAAAAAAGTATCGAGAACCCTTTTTAATTTTTCTTGTTCCCGATACAATTTTCTTAAGAAAATCACTCGAACTGACGAAAAGTTAAAAAGAACTCTAAAATCTAAAATAAAAAAATGTCTAAACAATTCTCATCATTAGGAATTTCAGCACCAATTTTAAAAGCACTAAGCGAATTGAATATTGTTGAGCCAACAGAAATCCAACAAAAAACAATTCCGTTACTTTTATCTGAAAATCATGATGTTGTAGGGTTAGCCAAAACCGGAACCGGAAAAACTGCCGCTTTCGGATTACCTTTATTGCAATTAATCGATACAGCATCTCCAGTTGTTCAGGCTGTAATTCTGGTACCAACAAGAGAGCTTGGACAGCAAATTTTTAGAAATCTGGAAGGTTTTTCAAAACATATCCCAAATATTTCTATTGCAGCAGCTTGCGGAGGAATTCCAATAAAACCTCAAATTGATCGGCTTACAAACCCAACACATATTGTTGTGGCAACACCTGGGCGTTTAATTGATTTGATTCAGCGTAAAGCCGTTGACTTAAAGCAAACCCAATATTTGGTTTTAGACGAAGCCGATGAAATGGTGTCAATTTTAAAAGAAAGTTTAGACGAAATTATTACAGAACTTCCTAAAAAACACAGGACTTTATTATTTTCAGCCACTTTACCCGGAACAATCAAACAACTGATTCAGAATTATCTGGACAAAAATGTAGTTCAGATAAGTGCCAATATGGAAACCGTTGGTAACCAAGGAATTGATCACGAATATATTATCGTTGATCCTATTGAAAAACTGGATGTTCTGATGCATTTTTTGAATTCAAAAGAAGGAGAACGTGGAATCATTTTCTGTAAAACCAAAGCTGCAGTCAACAAATTAGCTAAAAATCTGGCTATAAATCGATTTTCATCGGGAGCACTTCACGGAAGTTTATCACAAGGAATCCGTGACAGGATCATGGAACAATTTCGTGAAGGTCATATAAATATTTTGGTTGCTACTGATTTGGCAGCCAGAGGAATAGATGTAAAAGAAATTTCTTATGTTGTAAATTATCATTTGCCGGACACTTATGAAACGTATGTCCACAGAAGCGGAAGAACTGCCAGAGCAGGAGCAAAGGGACTTTCTTTAACAGTTTTACAAGAAGAAGAAAAAATTGAGATTCCTGATTTTGAAAGAGAATTGGGTTTGAAATTTACAGAATTTAAAAAACCTACTGTTGCAAGTTTAGAAGAAAACAATACCCTTTTATGGGCAAAACAAATCTTTAAAACTAAGCCAAATCATGATATTTCTACTGAGTTAAAAACAAAAGTAAAAACTGTTTTTCATCATTTGACTAAAGATGAATTAATTGAAAAATTATTAGCTAATTATGTTCTGCAGAACAAAAACGATATAGTTGAAAAACCTGTTAAAAAATTCAAAAAGTAAGTTATTCCGACTTTGTAACTGTTAAATTATATTGTACTTTTATGAGGTAATTAAAACAACATATATGAACATAGT
>Ga0307510_10003565_pt1 | contig 18171 bp, 22 predicted proteins | sample 12_EM_MG_FD_207224 | JGI IMG/M metagenome (GOLD analysis project Ga0307510, IMG submission 207224) | Populus trichocarpa ectomycorrhiza microbial communities from riparian zone in the Pacific Northwest, United States - 12_EM | ecosystem: Host-associated > Plants > Roots > Unclassified | place...
TTCGTAAGGTTACGATTGCGTGCACGCGCCTGTAACCGGATATCCGGGGACCTTTGAGGACGGTGCAAGAACTCCAGCCCGCTCCGTCGGGTCCCGGCGAGAGGGAGCAACGCGAATTCCGGTGACCGCTTGATACTTACTAATGCCGTGCTCCCCATCATCGTGTTTCTAGGCGTCGTTGTGGGCGGATGGAGAGCGTAGCGAAAGATAGTGGCACGGATATTAACGACGGTATCCATTCCTGTGCTCCATTTCTGATCAGTGTCGACCTAGTTTCACGTGGGTTTCTGTAGCCAAGAGGGACAAGCATTACCGCACTCGCCGTGATCTCGCCGAATTTGATGAGGGGGGAGGGAGGAGCAGAAGGTATATACTCACAATGAACCGTTGCTCACGGTTTGACGCCTGCTATCCATCCATGTGCCGTGTAGGCTAGACGCTGATAATTATCCTGAGGAGCGGCGCTAACACTGCACAAGAACCAGCGCTGTTACACGCGCCAGGCAGGTCGGGGCGGACGTCCACCCGTCCGAGTCGGGTTTCCGTCAGACTCGTGCGAGAGTGAACGCACCCAAATCCGATATACCGTGTGGTTTACTTCCGCAACACAACTCATTTAGTCTCAGTTCAGAAAGTCCACCATTCAACCCAAAGTTTGAATTTGAATCTCAAGCTTGACCCTGCAACCAGAAACTTTAGGAGAGGTACCACGTCCAAACGCGAAACGCGCACCACTCTTTCGTTTCCCCGGGATGCGGAAGGTAGCCCCTGAAACTCTTCCATAAGATAAGCCCAATGAAGCTGACACTGTGAAGGAGGAGCCGGTACGAATCAACCGGTAGCAGACGATATGGGGTCGGTTATGCTCGCACGTTTGTAGGTTGACGACAAGGATTAACGGAACGGGTGCAAAAATCGGTCACCGAGCATGGCGAAAGTGGTTTCCTCTTCAGGCCTCATCCCTCCCATGTTTTACACCGGAAGGATCACCGATACGGATGAATCCCAAGTGGCTGAGGGAAAGTTGGGCTTGATAATGGAAGATCAACAGAGCCTGATTATCAGACAAGTGAGTTTTCCTCGAGATTAGACAAGAGGCAAGATGGTCTAGGTCAAAGACTGCTCACCGGCAGCAATCCAAGCAGGTTGGGCGCTCTGTGAACCTGATGAAGGGGGTTACATCTGATCGTGATCCTCTCTACCAGGTGGCACCCAAGCCGCTGGGCGTCTACGCCTATCTAATATGGGCCTGTTCTTACCCCGCATGCGCCCGAGCGGGTGTATTTTTGGGTAGTGGTCCTCTTCTTCGCGCAGTTAAGAAAGGGAGGCGTTGGTGTAAAAGCCGAAAGTCCGTGTGGCAGTGCGCTAGAACCCCACGCACGGCTCACAGGAAAGTTGTCGCTCTTTTAGCTAAGTAAACTGTGAGACAATTGACTGACACCAAAACCCACAACCCTCTGGCACGAGACGTGAGTCTGGTTGCGGAAAATCAGAAACTCCAAGCGACCACGGGCCTCCCATGACTCATGGCCCCACGGTCGAAGTTCAGGGAGGACAGATTTTGGAGTCCGCGACCCCGATGGCCATCTTCCCGCGAAGATGGGTTAACCGACGGTTCCCAAAACACATCCCTCTCCACGCGCCAGAATTGAATTGAGATTCATGTCGGTCCGAAGTCCCCATTCAGTTGTAGTAGGGCTCAGTTCCAGGACTCGTCCCGCCACTGATCCCCAGGGACTTTGAAACTGTCGAACCCATAACCGAGCCACTGAATAGTTCGCCAACAGGAGAATCAGTTATCAACATCAGGTGATAGTCAGGCTCATCGATGGAGAAGTGTGGTACTTCCATCGGTATGTAATAGGCAGCACCGGTAGCGGTGTGGGAAAGAGTGAACTGGAAAGTACATCGTTGAAGAAGGATATTCTGACCGGAAGGCGGTTCAGTAAGACCCCAGAAACACAGAGGAACCAAACCGCCAGTTCTCGCCTTTTACACCAACGGTTTAAAGGATCCAGGAGCACAATTCACGTGAATCGTGACAACGACATGCGGTCTTATCACATGGAAATCATCGACCTCCCCCACCGCTCAGAAATCTCCTCCACCTTCAGCATTACACCAGCCGCCGCCCGTTTGAGCCTGACCTCTTGCGTGCCGCCGCCCCCCGCAACCCGTAAGCCTTGCTCTAACCAACTGAGTAGGTTCCCCGCCCATTCGCCCGCACTCAGTGCCAGTCGCGTATGTTCGAGCCCCAGAGACCGCCCCCCGTCTAAGTCTAGACACCCGTCAAGAACAACCAATGCCAACTCGAGTGAAGCGACGAGGACTGAAGCTTCCTTGTCTTTGCTCGTAGTTGCCTGTCCCCATTCGGCCCTTGATGCCGGATCTAAGTCCTCGTCCTCGTCGTCCGCCTGTGAGACGGGCCTCGTCCCTAGCGTGATAGCCAATTCCAAGCTGTCCGGAGCGACGACTGCCAACCACTGCGGGGCGTTGCGCCCCGCGTGAACCAGCACCCCCAGAGTGCTAATGAATTGAGCCAAGACGATTGGGTTTAATACCAATCCAGTTCCAGAGCCTCGATAGCGGTAAAGTGGGTCCGACTGACGCGAGAGACGTTCTTCGCGAGCCTGTTCATCTCTGAAGAAAATCCAGAACTGGTTGATGAGAGGGCAGACGAAATATTCCGCCGCGATGTCGGTGAATCTCGCTGCTGGTGGTCCGTACCCAGGTGAAGTGGTGTGTACAGTTTCTGGGCGAGGATTAAGGGCAGTGGGATTTTTAATGACGGATATCTTCGCCGATTTTTGTAGTCGCAGTTGACGTTCTCGAGCGAAGGATGGAGGTGCTTTGCTGGTGGCATCGTCTCTGGCCTTGTCGATAGCAGCCTGGCTAATGTCCGTCAACAACGCTTGTACGGGTCCTTCAGCTATTAGTCTCTGGTGCATTGCTGGCTGGAGCGTTTTCGAGGGGAATGATATACGAGATAATGCGACGTTGGGTGGAGGGACCGACAAAGACGCCAATTCTCTCGCCCCGAGTGCAAGAGCGGTCAGCATGACAAATCTTTGGTCAATGGAATATTGGTTCTTGAAAAACTCCTCAATGATACAACTTCAGAAGCGAATCAGACTCGTACGCAGTGGTTGGTATAACATGGTGTACGTACGGTGCAGACCTTCGAGGGCAGCACGCCACCAGCGCGGTGACGATCCCTTGTCGTTTCACCGAAAAGTCGTCCAACTCGTACGAATCTTGCAGTCCAACAAACGCGTAGACGAGGTTCACAGCGTTCTCCTCTGTTATACATGATTTCAATCGAGGCTGATACCGGGGATGTATGCGACACCTACCAAGTTCCATTCCAAAGTTCCTCTTCCTCCTGATCAACTCTTCACCGCATTTCAACGCCATCTCGATCTTATCCGGTTCATCACTCTCAGCGGATTTGAGTCCCGCGTTAGTGCTCCTCACGAGTTCGCCGAGTTGAGCTAAGTAGACTGGTTTTGGAACCTTCTTCACTCCGACATTTAGTGTGGGATCTTTCTCTATCTCGTCCAGCTCTGAGGGTGTCGGAGATGGTGCACGGTCGGAGTCAACTTCCGAGCCATATCCTTGGACAGAGTCGTCGTCGGAGTCAGGTTCAGCTCTGTTCCCCACACGAATCGCGCCTCTTGATGCTACGGGATCTGAAGGGTTCACATTCATGGGGCTTGATTCATCCTGCCTATGCGACTCTTGTTGCTCCCCAACCGGATGTCGGATATCCTCCGCATCGATATCTCGTTGCTTGATGAGGATACGCAAGGATCGGGCCCAAACTCTATCGGTGTCCCCTCCTTCCCAATCACCAAAATCGAGTTTCTTTCCCGCTAGGGTGGCGACCTCTTCCGCCACGAGCATCCCGCACCTGCGTATAGTTGGGTCCAGGTGCTTGATATAAGTTCCGATGGCGGAGATGAATACAGGTGAAAGTGCAAGGTTATTCGCAGATGAAGGGGAGTACGAAAGGAGGACGAGGAACAGGGCGGTGATGTCTGCAGAAGGTAGGTGCCTCGTCAAACCGAAAGTTGTGTGTGAAAGGACCGTGAAGCTTACAACGGTGCCTAGAGAGTAGGGAGTGCTTGACATGAGTAGGAGAAGACCACGTCTCAAGCACTTGCATCAAGAGTGTTTCGACAGCTACGCACTGTAAGTATTGCTGGACCCGCAAGTTCTATCGCGACTCACGAGACGAATCGGTATCATCTTTGGCTGAAATGGCCACCCAGCAGGCCAGCACGCGAGCCTTTCCTTCACCAAAATCTCTGCCTTGAGAAACGGCAAGAACTACATCCCATAAATCCCGGTTGTCCGCGGATAAATCTCCCAGTACTGCTCTGAGTAGTGTAGCTTCAGACTTCACAAGGCTTCTAGCGGTCGGACCTGGGTCCAGGGAAGGGACGGGGTCGACAGAATAGAGCAGGGAGATGAATATAGACTGGAGGACTGCAGAAGAGGGAAGCCCGTCGATAACCTTTCTCCATGTGGTCTGATATGAGGGTGAATCCGCGCGTTGTCGTATTCCAGGAAGGCAAACAGCAAAAAAGGATGGTTGCGAGGAGTTCGATGGGGGGAATGCGCCGTTGTTTACGAGTTTTTCAAGGAGGTAGGGAAGGGCCTGCGTTCGTTCTATGATCAGGTCAAGAAGGGACCCAAGTTAGGATTCGGCGGGCTTGCCTTGTGAGCCGGAACCAGGAGAGCTCAGCCCCCGGATAATGTCTCCGGTATGTGAGCACAGGTCAGTTATGTAAGTGTCATACCGGAGGTTTTCTGGGATTGGGTGTTCGCGTCCACAGAAGTTGGCAACTTTGACGGGCACTGAGATCACTGCCCGAACGTAATCTTCCCAACGGATCGCAGCAATATCTGGAGGGTTTACGTCGAATACCCAGTCGAAGAGGGTTTGGATAGAATAGGATCTTGTTAGTTTGGAGAGGTATCGGACAGAGAAGGTGTTGAACGGGGTAGACAAGATGGTGGTGTATGTCTCTAATGCGGTTCGAAGTGCGTTCTGCGAATTCGATGGTATTGGACAGAGAAATTGGTCTGCGATCCCCAGTGCTTCCCCTTCGTGTAACGCGTCTTCCCAGGATGGGAGTATGTTCTGAAGTAGTGCCCGTTGGACTATGGGGAGATGTTTCGGAATGCTGAACGCTCCTTTCGGTAACTTTTCCGACGCATATCCCTGGAATCGCGTCTGCAGTAGCCCAATGGATTCGAGTGGTCTGGCGAGCAGGGTCAGGAGAGTTTCGAGGTCGGGGATTGGGGATTGAAGAGCGTCGAGGATTTGTTTGGCGTCGTCTTGGGCCATGACGTTGTTTCCTCCGCTCTTCGATCACGAGGATGTCTACAACGGAATCTACGCCTGTATCGCGCAGCGAAGCTCATGCGGCAGATATCGAGTTTTTTGTGCGACGGGGGATGACCAAGGGTTACCAGGCCATGTCGCTCGTGACACCCCCCCTTTACACCATCTTCATTCTCACACGCCGGGGCCGCAGTGCGTGGCACCTTAGTCGTTTCCTCAGGGCCACATGGATAGGAGGCGCAGTTGGTATGTTTCCACGCGGTCGAGCTTTCAAATTCCGTGGCCGAGTTCCGGTTGACGCTCCGCAATAGGTCTGGCGACTGGCGGGGGATTCGAGTATGTCAGGACGGCGCATAGCGACGAAACGGCGGCCCGGAATCGCAGGATCCGAGCGAGCTACGACGTGCGTGGACATCCGCCTTCCTCTTCCTTTGTAAAATTGACACCTTCGCCCGCAGACCGCTTCCCTCCGTGCTGACGACCACGCGACCATTGGAGCCATACTTTTTGCAATGTTAACCCCAGCATTTTTCTGGAAACAAGCCAACGTCGCCAACCGTGAGTGGTTTTTCATCTGGCATTTTTTATTTGTTCCTGTGGTGACATCGGAACTCCTCCCAGTCATTCTGGGTGGAGCAGGGTTAGGAACGGGGGCGGGAATGTACTACCACTGGGGCCGGTCGCTGTCGGGCGACAGTCCGCCACAAACGGTGCCGAGATCAGGGGCGAACGAGCCCCTCTGACCCTGAAGCAAACACATGCGCTCCGCGTATTTACATATGTACGGCACACGGGGGTACAACATGGATACAGCAACGGACACACGAACTTAAGCGAGTTTACCCCGGATAGTGATCGCGCCCGGATGGAACTAAGTCTGGGGCCGGTTGCCATCAGAGTGATCATGCGTTTCCGTGGTCCATGGACTGCTTGTTATGGAAGTTGCTCCATCTCGTGACCACTGAACCTTTCCGAAGCGAACGCCGATGTTTGTCGGCGATCCCAACCAAGGGGCACCCGGACACCCCACCGGCTTGCTTCTGGCTTCCACCGACGACGGCTCTGCTGGGTATACCCGTCCCCTTCCTGGGCCTCTCTCCTGCCCTTCCCACGTCTCAGAATCAGCCTGTCTCCGCTGGGCAATCCCTCCTAATACCCTTCACCTATACCCAGAACCAGCAGGCGATTCAAACCACCACTCGTTCACAAAACCTCTGTCCTTTCTCGCATGATGTTACTACTTTCTCTTCTACTTTCTTTCTTGGCTTTCATTCGTTCATCTACCGCCGCTACTGCCGAGGAATGGAGATCACGCTCCATCTACCAGTACGCATCGAATATCTTCACGATGATTCAACTGCTCTGACGACCATCCAAGGCTCATTACGGACCGCTATGCACTTCCCGCTGGCGCAGATCCAAGCGCCTGCAAACCCGAAGCCCAGACCTGGTACTTCGTCCTTTTCTCCCTCCGTTGAGCTCTTTTTCATTCTTTATAGGTGTGGTGGAACCTGGAACACCATCCGGGAGAACCTTGACTACATTCAGAACGCAGGTTTCACCGCGATTTGGATCAGCCCCGTAAACCAGAATTATGAAGGTCCTCGATCTGCCTATGGCGACCCATACCACGGTACGTCACCATCCTCCTCGCGAAGCCATCGAACAGACTCTTACCCCCACAAGGTTACTGGATCCAGGACGCGACCCAGTTGAACTCCCGTTTTGGTACAGCTGATGACCTCAAGGCCCTCTCCGCTGAGCTTCACCATCGAGACATGTAGCTCCCTATTCCTCGTAACCCTCGGAGTCGAACGGCTGACATATATCAGGTTCCTCATGGTCGACGTTGTCGTAAATAATGTCATGGCCACCTCAACAAATCCAGATTATTCCAAGTACATGTTCAAAGACAAGGTTCGCAGCCCGCGACGGTTGTTCCCTTTCTCCCTTGTTAACATCTACCCCGCAGTCTCAGTACCATAGCTATTGTCCCATTGTTTGGGGAGATAGGGACAGCGAGATGAACTGTTGGATGGGCGACGAAAAAGTCCCGCTCCCGGACTTGAACACGCAGAATCCACAAGTCCAAGCTGGGTACGGGGACTGGATCGAGAATCTCGTCAAAGAGTATTCTATCGACGGTCTCCGTATTGACGGTGTGCACCCTGCTTTCCTATTTGTTGCCCTTCAATCTCAACTTTTTCTTCAGCTGCAAAACATGTGAACAATGACTTCTGGGGCATGTTCTGTAATAGGGCTGGCGTTTTCTGCATGGGTGAAGTCTTTGGAGACGACATCACCCTTGCGTCACAATACCAAGGTCCTGGAACATTGGACTCCATCCTCAACTTCCCCGTGTACGGCGCTCTCGTTGAGGCTTTCAAGCTCCCCGGTAATGCCAACACCAGTGGGCTGGCTCATGCCCATGACGCTATGAAAGCTACCTTCAGAGATGTCACAGTATTAGGCAACTTCTTGGAGAATCAGGATCTTCCCCGCTGGCACAGCCTTTCCGTTGACCCCCAGAGCTTATAGTGCGTTCTGCCTGTCCTTGTGGCTAGCGGCGGTCGCGTGACTGACTTTTTTTACTTCAGTAACGCCATGGTTTTCAACTTCATGTCCGATGGTATTCCTGTCGTCTATTACGGACAGGAACAGTCGTTCTCTGGTAGCGCCGACCCTGTGAGTCTCCCTCCTTCAATTTCACAGAACTGTATTCTCATAGGCGCTTCGTATAGTTGAACCGAGAACCATTGTGGCCCTCCGGGTATAAGAATACGACAACCTACCAGCTTATCACGACGCTCAACAAGGTATGATTCGGATTCAGGCTCACCTAATGCTGTCACTGCATACTGAACTCCCTGCAGCTCCGCAGCTATATGATCAAGAGTTCTTCCGACTGGCTCACGTCCCCTTCCGAGGTGATCTCTACCTCCCCTGTTGGAATCTCTATCATGAAAGGGAACGTCGTCTCTGTCATGACTACGATCGGTTCTCCTGTAAGTTTCTCACGGGATGGGACTAGCAAATTACTGATTCAGAACCCAGCCCCAAAACGTCAGCATGGGTGTCTACACCCCATTCCCTAACAACACACCACTCACCGAGTAAGCTAGCATCGCATTGTTTTACTGCCATATGTTGACGCATCGACAGTATCCTTTCGTGCAAGCAACTCGTTGTCGGTTCGAATCGAACCATCACCGTGGAGTACTCTCTCGGTGGCCACCCAACCGTCCTCGTCCCCTCGGAACTACTGACCGGTTCTGGCCTTTGTGGATACGGTGCCAACGTCTCGACTAGTGCCCGAGGTAACAGTGTCGACAACGGTGGCGCTTCCGCAATGATGCACAAGCACAGTCCCATCTTTATCGTCTTCTTTACGCTCTTTTTGGGGATTGCGACTCTGTCGCTGTAAATTTTTCTCCCTGTGCTATATTACTGGTCGCACTGTCTTGCGTGTAGTATTACTTACGTTCTGGCCTTGATACAAGGAAATAATCGATACCTGGCCACTTGTAATTACAACTTGTATACCCCACAATGGGTGGTGCCACAGAAATTGAATCTGAGACTGAAAAACCCCACGTGGGGAGCAGGATCGCGGGCAGGAGATTGCCGTGGCCGTATTTGGCGGTACGCTTGAATCTTGGCCAGGTTTTGTGGAGGGGGATCATCCAGACACTCTCGTCATACGAACGGAACCTTTCTACCCAACCTTTTTTCCAGCCCATCCCCACGACATCATCACGAAAACGGCTTCCAGTGCAGGCGTGACTCCTCGTCGCGCGGAGACGGCCAGCACTCGGGCACGAACTCCTGGCGGTACAATGGACAACAACAATCCGCCCAATCCGAACATACACACCATTGTCAAGGCCCAGATTGTGTTCCTCCTCTCCACCCTCACCGAGGATAATTTTGACTTTAATCAAAACCAGATACACACGGTGCGCAACTCCAGATCCTCCTCTACTATCCTTCTGCTATTCAAGAGTACACCACTGACGTGTTTCCCCCGTGTTCGCCACAATGATCTCCTGTACGCAATCGGACCGTCTCTCCACAGCTGGCGGAGCAGCATGGCGTTGGCACTTATCTCCATTTTATCCGGAGACTCATAGTCCATTCCCAAGGCCGACTTGCTGTGAACGTCACCTACGATACCTCGACCGCGCTCACCTTCCGATTACTCGTGCAAGAAACTCAGAGGCTTGCTCGCGACCCCTACCTCGCCGACCGTTTCAGGGAGAGCGTCGATAAAGGTGAAGGTGACGTGTTTAGGAATTTTGATCTTGGTCGATTCGTGGATCGTGTGGGGTTGCACCCGCTGGAACAGTTGATTCTTGCCTCCTCCTTCGTTTCGTCTCCCACACAACTATCCCGGAAGGAACTCGAGGGTCAAGCCGCCGCGATCATTCGGAACGAGTTCGAGGACGCCGCCGTCAGTTTGTGCCAACCAATGTCGTTTGAACACGGAGACTTGAACCCGTCTCAGCTCTCCAAGTTGATGGAAAATCTGTTGCTCGGACCCATGGATGATCCTGTGTTGGACGCTGCCCAACGGCAGGCTCTGGTTGTGGCCGCTCAAGCCAAGTTCGGCTCCGAAGTAATTTGGCCCATTCTTCAACACATTTTCCCCGCCATTTCGTAAGTTTGCTGGCGTTCCGTGTTTGTTCCTTTGCCTAACCCCCCCACCAGCCTCCCCCCTGGTTCCACTCTCGTGCAGACCCTACTCGACCTCGGGCCAGACATTACCAGTGATCCCGATTCCGTTCATGCACTGATGTCGAGGTTCGGCATCACAACCGAGAGCCCACCGACCGCTGCTCAGGCGATGGAAACCATTTCTTCCCTGTCGCGTGCTGCAGTGGAAGGGCGCACCCTTTGTGATGTAAATGCGTTGATGACAGCCTTCACAAGCTTCGTACGTACTCCGTGCCCTATGTTCTTTCCTCCCATAATCCTGATGACGCGTCCCAGAATGCTGACCTGGACTGGGCTGGCATGATCAAGTCCTTCGACCTTTCTGATCGATCTGGTGTCGACACACCTACTTTGAAGCTTCTGATCGCCATATTACTCTCTTGTCCTGCAACCGCCAATCCGCACGCTGTTACTGGATTCTGGCAGGAATGGTCGAATCTGTTGTACCAGCTGAGACTCCTGGATGCCCTCCTATCTCTTCCTGCGGACACCTTCAACTTCGTCTCCCTACCAGGACGAAGGATTGTGACTGTGGATGATGTCTCCGGTGCGAGCCCGACCATCAAGTCCTTGGCCGCTAATGTCCAAGGTCACACATGGAACTCTCTGGATCTGTTCGAGGTGCTCGTCAGGTTAGCAGACTCGGACTCGCCGGACATTCGCACCTGCGTCAGGGATATGCTCGACAAGGCTGTCAGGATTAGTGCCGAACTAGTCCATATGGGTCTGCTGCAAGTCCCGGTACGCGTCTCATCCTCATCACGAATCCCAGTTTCTGATTACAAAATTAGCAAGAACCATGGAACGAGATTCGACTCGAGTACACTCAGAGGCTCCTTGCGATGTTCCTCGGAGGCCACCCTAACCACCAGCTTGTGTTTATGAGGATCTGGCAAATCAAGCCATCGTACCTAACGAACGCTTTCCGCGATTTCTACGAGGAGAATCCACTAAACATCACCAGAATCCTCGATGTTGCCCAGGACCTCAAAGTCAGCTCACACCCGCTGACAAATCGCAGCCTGTTCCAGTACGAAGTTCAGATCCTTGATTCACTGTTAGAGGTACGGCCATTCACTTTCGCGCTGGATGTTGCGTCTTTGGCGTCTAGGAGAGAGTATTTGAATTTGGACAAGTGGCTCGCGGACAACATTGCTACCCATGGGGCGGAGTTCCTTCACGCGGTCATCACTTTTTTGGATCTCAAGACCGAGAGTGAGAAGGCTACCCGCGTTTCGGACCCTGCGGTGGATCACCGGACTATGCCACTAAACCCTCAGACGATCGCTATATTCCTCCGAGTCTTGCGAAACAGGTGAGCAGACTACTCTTCTGATGACGCGAGTCTCCGCTCATGCTCGCCTGGATAGCTCAAGCATCATGAATGAATCGGACGTTGATTACTGCCTCGAAGTCAGGAACGCGTGTCTCCAGATCCACCCCAGACTCATGAACCTCATGCCCGGCCACGAGGCTGAACCTGGTTTTTCGGTCGTCAGCTACACCGCAGAAATTGAGGCCGAAGTGGATAGCATCTATAAGCAGATGTACGACGAACAGATCAATATCGAGGAAGTGATCGCTTTGCTGCAAAGGACCAAGGCCTCTTCCTCCACTCACGACCACGAAATTTTCTCTTGCATGTTGCACTTCTTGTTCGACGAGTACAAGTTCTTCCAGTCTTTCTACCCGGCGCGAGAGCTAGTCATGACTGGCTACCTCTTCGGTTCTATTATCCAACACAGGCTCGTCGAGTACATCCCCCTCGGCATAGCTATCCGTTACGTCTTAGATGCGTTAAACTGTCCCCCGGAAACCAATCTCTTCAAGTTCGGCATCGAAGCCCTCTCACGTTTCGAATCTCGTCTCTCCGAGTGGCAACCTCTTTGCCAAGCTCTCCTCAAAATCTCCCACCTCCATGCCACCCATCCAGAGCTCATCGCTCGCATTCAACGTGCCGTTACCACAGGAGACCAAACTGCCTCTGCGACGGACTTGGGCCTTGGCGGCATGCCCATTGTCGAGACTCCCCCGGTCTTCGCCGCTATCCGCGTAGACAAGTTAGAAGGAGAGGTGGAAAAGCCGCCCGAAGAGGTCTCCGACAAGATCCTGTTTATTATCAACAACCTTGCTCCCAGCAACTTTGACGCGAAGCTCAGTGACATGAAGGAACAGTTCCAGGATCAGTATGCCCGCTGGCTCGCAAATTACCTCGTCGATCAACGAATTAGCACCGAACCGAACAACCACGACCTCTATCGCCGATTCTTGGATGCATTGGGCCGGAAGGCGTTGAACAAGTTCATCTTGCACGAAACAATTGCTAAGTCGTACGCGCTCCTCAATTCGGAGAAGACTATGCAGTCCACGACGGAACGCGCAGTGCTGAAAAACGTCGCTAAATGGCTGGGATCCATAACCTTCACCAGGGACCGTCCCGTCAAACACAATAACATCTCGTTCAAAGACCTCCTTATTGAGGGTTACGAGAATGGCAGGTCGATCGTCGCGATCCCTTTCGTTTGCAGGACCCTGGATGGATGCGCGGATTCTACCGTCTTTCAACTCCCTAACCCATGGCTCGTGGCGATTTTGAGCCTGCTCTCCGAACTATACCACTTCGCAGAACTGAAGCTCAATCTCAAGTTCGAGATCGAGATGTTGTGCAATACTCTCAGGATTGACTTCGAAAACATCGAAGCTGCCACCATCCTTCGGAACCGGCCACCTCATCAAGACTCTCTTGCTGGTCTCCCCACGGAATACGCTGCGGGCGATATCAACGCTTTACCTCTTGGTGGGTATGAACATTCGTCCCAAATGCACGAGGAAACCCAAGCCCTTCCGCTCGGTCCAGTATCCTCCTCAGATATATCTCGTGCTTTGGGTCCGCACCTCGACTCCATCCTGTCAAGCATCTTGCTCCATGTCGTGATCAACCCACAACTTGGCCCGCTGGCAACTAATCACAACTTCAAGAGGGCTGTGCATCTTGCGATTGAGCGCGCAGTTCGTGAGGTTCGTTCAGAGCTACTCCAGTGTTTGGGCACCCCGATCACTAATATCCATCCCTGCAGATCATCTTGCCTGTGGTGGAAAGATCGGTTACAATCGCTGGTATTTCCACTCGGGAACTCGTCATGAAAGATTTCGTCACGGATCCCAGCGAGGATAAGATCAGAAAGGCTGGACACCTCATGGCTCAGAAATTGGCCGGCAGCCTCGCTCTTGTTACCTGCAAGGAGCCGTTGAGGAGTAACCTCCCTGCTCACATCCGTAATTGTCTCGTAGAGCACGGGTTCTCTGAGGTTTGATAGCTCTCTTTTCCTGTTGATACGATACTCAACCACCTGCAGCAGCTTTTCCCCGAGCAAGTACTCCTGTTACTGACCCAAGATAACGTCGATATCGCCTGTCAAGTTATTGAGAAGATTGCTATGGATCGAGCCGTCGTGGAGATCGATGAGGCTCTTGGGTCTGCCTATGAAGCCAGGCGTACCCATGTAGAGGTTTGCCCTACCAACCACTGTCACGGACCCCGCTCACTGATCCCTAATAGCATCGATTGGGCCAGCTATTCTCGGATCCAGCCGCTCCTCGACCTCATTTCTCTCAGACACTTCCCGAACCCCTGAGAATAAAAAACCAAGGAGTACAACCTCATCAGGCTGCAGTTTACGAGGACTTCGGTGCGTTTCACTGGCCCATCGAAGACACCATCTCATCGCTCTGCGCAGACACTAAGCGGAAGGTGGTAAGCCGGCCTGGATCGACCCTTGCCTTCACCCGTGACCAAGCTGCACTTTACGACGCGACGAACGGCCAAGAAGGGACCAATGGTGGTTACATCAGCACGCAGGATGCAATGGAACGCTTCTCCGTGAGTCTAAATCCCCAAAGCGCAGGCTAATCCTCTGTTAACTCAGAAAACGCATAGATCCTTTGCAAGGAACTCGATGCGGCTGTGTTACAATTGCCTTATCAGTCTCTCCCTCAACTACCGGCGAATCACGAAATTCGTCTCCTTGTTCGACAGATCATCTTGCTCGCGGCAGAATCCGCTGACCGCCGTCAGACCCCTCTTCACATGTCTCAAAAGATCGTTCAATTGATGTACAAGACCACCTCGCAACTGGGACGGGAGATTTACGTTGCTATCCTAGACCAATTGTGCCACGCGTTTGAAGAGGTTGCAAAGGAGGCGATCAGCTGGCTGATCTACTCTGACGATGAGGTAAGTTTTAACCCAGATAAGCTCTGGATGCCGTTGACTCGTCTCTAGCGTAAATACGACGTTGCCGTCACCGTTACGTTGCTCAAGGGTGGATTGATCAGTATTCACCAGTTGGATCGGCAACTTGCGAAATTCATGTTCACGCATTCTCGGCCAAGCTTGCTCACGTTCACCGCGAACCTCATTCGGGAGTGCCTCACATCCGATCCTCCCTTTGCTGGTAGGGATCAATTCCCTTTCTGCCTCGAGGTACTCTCCCAACTTGTCACTGCGGGAAAGGCGAACGAAGAGTAAGCGTGATGTGGTTGTGACGTTGATGGGTAAAACTGACCCTCACGTAGCGTGCATTTATTACTAAATGACCTCCAGGGTCCACGGCGGAACGTACAGAAGCCGGAACCCGATGTTCTCCGAGGCAAACTCTTCATCTGGTTCCAGCAATGGGTTCAGATCTTCCAGCGTTCATCAACTCCCGAGAAATCATTCGTCCCCTTCATCACCCAACTGACGAAGCAGGGCGTTCTGAAAGTGGAGGATTTGTCATCCCTGTTCTTCCGGGTTTGCGCGGAGGCCAGCGTGGAAGGATACCACAAAAGCATCGCAGCGGGAGATGAAGAGAACGCCTTCCAGTCGCTAGACGCTTGCTCGAGGCTCATTGTATACATCATCAAGTACCACGGTGACGCCTCTGGAGTCAACAACGATCAGGCGAAAGTTCACTACCTGACAAAGATCCTGTCTATCTTTGTGCTTGTGTTGGCGAGCTTACACGAGGAGCAAGGGGCAGATTTCCAACAGAAGCCGTTCTTCCGTTTCTTTTCTAGCCTTATCAATGACTTGCATTACATGGAGGCGAACTTCGGGACGGCGTATTTCAATCTCATGATTGCCATCAGGTATTTTTCGCTGCTTACCAGACCTATTTTTATCTAACTTTGGTATAGCGACACCCTTAGCTCTCTGCAACCCACCATCTTCCCCGGGTTCGCGTTTTCATGGATGTGTCTCATCTCCCATCGAATGTTCATGCCGAAGCTCCTCCTTTCCGAGAACCGAGAGGTGAGTTTATTCTGTGTTGTTTCGGATCACGGCTTCTGACCGCGACTTTAGGGCTGGGCTGCCTTTTACAAGCTACTCCTATTCCTGTTGCGCTTCCTCGCACCGTTCTTGAAAACCGCTGACCTCAAGCCTGCGTCCCGTGACTTGTACAGAGGGACTCTCCGCATTCTTCTTGTTTTGCTTCACGACTTCCCCGACTTCCTGAGCGAGTATTATTTCTCGCTCTGTGATGTTGTTCCTCCACGTTGCATTCAGCTCCGCAACATCATCCTGAGCGCTTATCCCCTCCACACCACCCTCCCAGACCCCCATCGTACCTTAACTACTAACGACTCCGCCTTCGACGTTGGCACTATTCCTCCCATCCTGTCAGATTTTTCATCCATCCTGAAGCCTGGGGACCTTCGGGTGTATCTCGACCAATGTCTTCTTGGAAGATCAAATACATCCTTCCCCACAACACTCAAAAATCGTCTGCTCCTGACGACTCCGGTTGAAGACGGATCCGAAACGTACAACTTATCATTGATGAACGCCTTGGTCATGTACATTGGTGTCTCCTCTGTTGCACAAGCAAAAGCGAGGAGCGGTTCTCCCTTCTTCAACCCAGAAGACCCGGGGGTGGTGTTGATCAAATTCCTTGCAGAAGACCTAGACGCAGAGGGTTAGTAGATCCATCTCCAGGGCCCAGTTCAATCGCTCACATTTCAAACCCAGGTCAACACCACCTTCTCAGCGCCATCGTTCTCCATTTGAGATACCCGAATGCACATACCTACTGGTTCCGTTCGTTGATGCTACATCTCTTTGCAGAGATCAAAGTCGGCCACTTTCAAGAGATTGTCACCAGAGTTCTTTTGGAACGCTTCATCGTTCACCGTCCTCACCCTTGGGGAGCTCTCTTCACGTTCATCGAGCTCCTCCGCAACACGGACTATGACTTCTGGAGCAAGGACTTTGTTCGGGAGGTTCCTGAGGTTACAATCCTGCTTGAAAGCGTGAGTTCGCTTCGCGGAAGTTACAGTTAACCCCGCTGATTGTTTGGACCGCCTTTAAAAGGTCGCGAGATCAATCTTCCAGTGATAGACTCATTGCCCTGCTATCGTTGTTCTGCTATCTGTTTTATATATGTGTTTTTCATGGTTTCGGTATCCTCGTTACATCCCACCTGTGTTTTTCTCTTCTCCCATATTTTTAATGTACCAACATCGTCCTTCAAAAGGTTTTCGAAAGGCACCACCTTACAATACCTTCACGGATGCTGAACCACGCTGTAATCCGACCACCTAGATTACACTGTATCCCTTCTAATCTCCAGAGGTATATCTCGATCTCACGACACGCACGAAGGACACATTGAGATATTCCTGCTACGGGCGGTGTCAGCGATGTTGCCGAATTCATGCGAGGGTGGATCCGCATGAAGATCGTTCAAGGAGCCTATTGCTGATCGTCTGTCTCGGGAGATCGACATGAAATGCGACGTCACTAGTCACTGCCAACCACTCCCCCGCTTTGTCAGGACCGTGCACTCACGACGGGGAAAGGGCGAGGGCGTCGAACTCCTGGGTCCTCGTATGATACATTAAGGCGCTATCGGTGGTAACCGTCGCCATAACTTCACCGCGAACCCTCTTCCCAATATGCGAGCCCCACTTCGCTTGGTAGGTTCCTGACAGGTGAGCATGTCTCCGGAGAAACATCGTTTTCGGTTCATTCCAAAAGTAACAGGTGGTGGTCACGCGTTCTAGCCCGGCGCGTCTGCGCATCCGGCTACAACTGTATAAGCCGAAGAGATGCGGTTTCCCTTCTAATCACCCCTCTCCGAGCCTCTCCAGGATTCTAGCGCTGCTGATACACTGAAAGGATTGATCGGCAGCCTAGTCTCAGTCTCGAGCCCGGACGTGGAATGTTCAGCGACCGGATTGAAAGAAATATTCTGTGACCTGCTCGCCATTTTCACGGATTTTTTTCATTTCCGCCCGGGTGTCCGTTGATACATAACTCGTCGGGTGGAGCGGAGAATGACGCGAGACGTGAACCGCAGGCTCCGACGTCGGTCTCTCGGACGTACGGCACACACCACGACTTGCGTTTCATTCGTCACACCCGGTGGGCCGTTCCTGGGCCGGGTCAAGTTCGGCAGTTGGACGTGAAGCGATCAACGTTTTCCTCAAATCAAGCCCACCCCTCCACGATACGCGAAAACGCGGTCGGGAATACAAATATGAGATAAAGCACAGACTAATTCAAGTTAGTCGAAGGATGGGTCATCGATCATCCTTTACGGAACGTTGAAACCACGAGCAGCAGTGGAGTTAAGGTGCTGCTGCCATGTGAATCCGGGAGAAAGCTGCTGGAACGCAGTCCAATAAGCAGGAGCGAGCTTTTTGTCATTCTGCTTTTTTTTTTTACTTTGTGCAGGTAACAGACGAATAAAAATGCCGTAAAAGATTTGTGTGTGTGTGAACACACGTCCACTGTCCTCGGCGAACGTCCCCGTGTGGATGGATGCATGGCATGCGTGGCAGACTCGCGCGAAGGTTGTTGTCATTCCGAAGCGATTTCTTTCCGAGGTTCCCGCTGCCGTGATAGGACTCGAATTTCCGCTCGGGCTTCGCTCAGAGCCCAAAACGGGCGTTCGAGTGATTTAGGAGGCTCCCGCCCCTATCAGAGAGTGTTCTTGAGGTAACTATACGAGAAGGATGAGATGGTGCAGCGCTTATGGTTGTACGAGATCAGCCAGAAGCGGGGGATGCTGCACATGCACACTGAGAGGGCTCGCTGATTCAAAAGGAACTCAGAGCTACATATT
>Ga0307510_10003566_pt1 | contig 18169 bp, 12 predicted proteins | sample 12_EM_MG_FD_207224 | JGI IMG/M metagenome (GOLD analysis project Ga0307510, IMG submission 207224) | Populus trichocarpa ectomycorrhiza microbial communities from riparian zone in the Pacific Northwest, United States - 12_EM | ecosystem: Host-associated > Plants > Roots > Unclassified | place...
GTGGGGATTGACAAGAGAACAGTCTAAGGACTGTTCACCTAAATTTGTAGGTCTTATATACTAATACAAGGTGGTCTGTGCGCAGTTTAGGGTAGGTACATTTATAGGTAATGGGGGACTGCACAGTCGATGTGCAGTAACTGCGGATTATATTATACATCTCGATTGGGGTCTAGCCCCAACAAGTCATGTCTTCCTTGATTGAGTTGCATCATGTGTTTGTTGATTGTTTAGTGGACGTGTCTTGTTGATCATTCCCATGACCTGCCATGTGTTGATCAACAGGTTAGACACACGTCCAAAGTGCATCTTGTCATGTGACATTGTTGATGACCAGTTCCTTGATAGGTCATGTGTTATCTTCCCAGGGTCATGGGGTCGTAGGTTCCCAGGGTCACATGCCATTCAGTCATGTGATATCATAGAGGCAGAGGGGTCACATGATAAGTCATGTGGAGGGTCATGTGATAAGTTCCCATGGTCACGTGATCTCAAAATCACAGGTTTGTAGCTGAGACCAGGGGGCATGAGTACTGCTCGTAACAGTATCCCCTCTTTAGGATCTCCTTGTGCCTGCAAGGCTTGTATGTGTATCCTCTCTTTAGGGCAATTATGGGCATGGAATTCTGCAAGTAATTCTTTGGCGTGGGTTAGTTCTCCAGCTGGAATCCATGAGTTGTCTGCATTGGTGTAGCCTTTGAAATGGACAAAGTACTGTGTACTTTTGCGATTTCTTGTGGGATGTGCTGCAAGGATCTTGTCGATTTCATAATGTCCTTCTTCTCCTCCAATGATTTCTGGAGGGGGTCACTCAAAATTGGGTCCATGTGCTTGTGTCTTGTGGTAGGGTTTCAACAATGAGTTGTGGAATATGGGGTGAACCCTTATGGTCTCAGGTAATTGCAACTTGCAATTTGTGTGTTAAGGGCCAAGGACCCTAAGGTGCAACATGCATGGATTTGTATAACGGCAGTGGGACTTGTACTTCAAGGGATCGCAGGTAGCGAACACTGGTCCTTGGATGCGCTGGTATGACGGGTCTGCACATGTGCAAGACACTAGTGGTGATAATGAAAGATGTAGAGGAGAGTCTCGACGATGTTCAAGATGACTTAGAAGGGATGCGGGCGAAACTGAAGGCACTGTGGAAGCTACAACACTTGGGATTAAACCAAGTCAGGCTTAAGGCCCAACTCTAGGATATAAGATCGACTTATATACATCTGGGCAGCTGCCATGACTCGAGCCTAATACTACTAGTACCCGTACTAGTAAGGAGTCATCATACAAAGTATGGAGTCATTCCAAGTCGAACTGACTCATGTGTGAGTCCTAGGATACATGCTACTAGGTTGGTCATGTGATGAGAAAGTATTAGTAAGCAGGTGAAAAATGAAAATTAGAGCCCCAAGAACATAACATGATGCCCTTTGTTAAGGCTTCAATGGGCCTTGATAGTACGACTTGTACTAAGAGTTTTAACTGGTGGCGAGTACTTGAAGGGGTAGAAGTCTCTAGTGTTGCTAGAGACGACTCTGAGAGGCTTATGTAAGAGATGAGGGAAAGGGGAGGCACTTGGGGAGCTTTCAAGAACATTGATATTGAGAATCAAGTCAAGCTTAGGGCTTGACTGTCAAAATAAAGGGCGCTTATATACAGGCACGGCCGCGCACGGGCCATGGTCACTAAGGTAGGTACTTCTGGTCAAGAGGGGGCTGTCTGTATCGTATGGTACTCCGCAGACAAGTGCTGCGGTCTGTATGAGTCGAACAATAGAGAATGAGCGAGAGCAAATGATAAAGTGACAAGTTGCCTAATTCATCCTTAAGGATCAAACAATGGCGGCGGGTCATTCCAAGAAGAGAAGCGTCGTCATGATGCGATGACGACCACGAGGTTTGAGGCTGATCCGAGGAGATCTGATCTCCGCGTGCCCATTCTGGTCTAATGGGCATCTAGCGTAAGCAACAACCCTTTAAGGTAGTCCGTATTGATGGTGACCCAATTAAGGGCTATGTCATTATCCGCGTCGTCTGCGGAGCTCTGCGTGGATGAGGGATTGTCTGCGGATCCTCCGGGGGAGGTTGACTGGTAGCCCTGACTCTGGGGTGAGGTGCCAGCTATGGGCGACGAGGCAGAGGGGGTGATTGACTGGTAACCGCCTTCCCTATTGGTGCGTTGGTGTATAGGTGCTGAGGGGAGACTTGTAGGTGACAGAGAGTGCTTGCAGGACACAGGACTGCTGGGCTGAGTGAGGTATGCTTCCCAGGGTTCGATAGGGGACTCTTCTGGGGACAAGGTGTGTGTCTGTCCTCCAGGGATGTCAGGTTCATAGTGAGTGACTGGTTGTGGCTCTAAGGGTGGCGCGTCCTCCATGGGACTATCTGGGTCTTCTAGTGGGTTCTCTACTGGGGGTGGCTCTTGGTACATTTCCATTGAGGAGTATTCCCGATGATGGATGTTCCAAGGGACGGGGACGAGGGGCTTGACTGGGGGCTGATCAAGGGGTGACGATGGTTTGGATGGTTCACTGGGCAGTAGCGGTGGCAGGTCTGGTAGGGATGATGGGTTCAATAGTAGTGGTCGCTTAGGCGTGGATATGGTGACAAGGAGGGGGTCCGACAAGGATGAGAAAAATTGGGGTGGATCATAACATGAGGCCCCCCCTAAGGGAATCGTTTCCACATGATTACATGCCTTGGCTAGCTGAGTTCTGAGTTCCTTGTGGTAGTGAAGTGAAGGGCATGCCCACTTGGCCTGACTGGGGTTGGGTAGTGTGAGTCCTCTGCCTTTCAGCAGGTTGGTCGTCGTGAAGTAGAGCTGGGGGTGTATCCGCAATAGATATAGAGCTGTGTCTTTGTTAAGCTTCCTGAAGTAAATGGCTAGTGTCCGTGTCTCGAAGTGTCCTGAGTTGCGCTTCCACTTGTTGTCCATAGCAACGAAATCCTTAACAACTAACTTGAGGATTTCTTTCTTGAGTTCCACTTTAAGGGTCTGAGTTTTCTGCTTCGGCGATGGCGATGAGGACTTCCCGGTGGAGTAGTCTGGCATCAGTGTATTGGCTGGTAGTGTCACTGTTTTCATCTTCTTCTTCTGGTTCTGTTTCTGTCTCTGCACGTTGTTCGCTTCCAGGATAAAGTCTGGTAGTACTAGCGGCGGGGTTGAGAGGACTTGGTTCCTCTGAGGGGGCGTCTGGGTTGGTCGTGTATAGGGGCGGGTGTCCTGGTGACTCTGGTTCTGTGTGTGTTTCTGTAGGGGGTTGGAAGTGGAATGGGGGTCCAGTGTGGTAGTAGCGCTGATGTCTGATCAAGGCGCTAATAATCGGTTCTTCGCTGTCAACTGGGACATCAATTCCATTGTGATTGATGACGGTTTCTTCTTGTCCTGGCTCCCAGTTGGTCCAGTGTAATCTGACGGTGAAGTTGTCCCTTCTGATAAAGGCAGCGAATAGGTGTAGATTGTCGGCTTCTGTGTGTACTCTGATAAGAATGACTCCATTGTCTGTTCCAAGGGTGAAGATGGTGGACATGGGGAATCCTTGGTTAGGTAGGTTCGGATGCTGTGCCATCTATTGGTGGTGGTAGGGACAGTAGTATTCCTTGCACGAACTGGAGTGGAGGAGGGAGTGTTTGAAGGTGATATGGATGGCTCTCTGTAGCGATCCTGGCTTTCTGGCTGCTGGTATGAACTCCTTGAACCGGTATGGGTTGGGGAAAATAGTGGGGTCTCTAAAGAGCAAGCAGAAGAAGAAGAAAGACTGTTTGGAGGGATGGGAGTAATCTGGTTAGCGGGGCATGATGGGGAATATTCTTCTGCTGTTTCCATGGCTTTTATACAAGAACGAATGGCTGCGGGATGACTGGTGTAGAAGTCTGTAACAAGGTCTGCGGCGTTCAGGTCTGATTCATCGACCCATGAGTCATGAGAGGGTGAGTATCCTTTCCAGCGGACAAGGTATTGCTTCTTTTTGGTTTGCCCAAAGCATCTTGATTGGAGGATTTGCTCTACCTCCCATTCTGGTTCTCCTTCTATGATGTCAGGTGGCGGTTCTATCCAGTTTGGGCCATGTGCTTCTGTTTCTCGATATGGCGTTAGCAATGACGCATGGAAGACATTGTGGATCTTCCAATGACTTGGCAGTTCTATTTTGAATGCGGCATTTGATATGATGGCAACTACCCGAAAGGGTCCATATCGCCTTGGTGATAACTTCGGAGTGACGTTTGCTGGCAAGTTCAGGTTGGTTCCTTCCAGCCAGACTCTGTCTCCAATTGCGAATGGTCTGTATCTTGGTTTCTGCTTTATCCAGCTGTCTTGCGCTTTACGTTGGGCCTCTTGGGCGGCTTCTCTGCTTCTTTGATATTGGTAAGGCGTTTCTCTAGAGTGGGAATGTCGGTTGATCTGGTGGGCTGATGTACGCATGGAGTATATCCAACAAGGAGGTCGAATGGGGCTTTCTTTGTAGTGGCGGATGGCCATGAGTTCTTCGTATACTGGGCTATAGGTAGCCAGGCATGCCAGTTGTTCTGTTGTGTTCCGCAGAACATCCTGAGGTACTGTTCGAGGGATTGGTTTGCTCGTTCACTGGCATCATCTGTCTGGGGGTGGTAGGCTGTGCTGATATTTTGGTGGATGTCTAGGAGGCAGCATAGCTCTTTTCCAAAGCATGAGGTGAAACAGGGATCTCAGTCTGAGATAATCTTCTTAGGTAGGCTGTAGTGTGGTAGGACATGTGTCAGGTAGAGTTGTGCGACTCCTTCAGAGTCTATAGTCTCTTTGCAAGGCAAGAACATACAGGCCTTGGTACAATCAGTGTCTGTGATCGTCAGGATAGTGTTGTAGCCTCCAGAGGGCGGTAGTTTTGTGATGAAATCCATAGCAATAGTCTCAAAAGGACAAGCGTTTTCGACTGGAGTGATTGGCGACAAGGGGGGATGGCTAGGATGAGTGTTTACTTTGTTCATTTGACAGGTTGCGCATCCCCAGATGTACTCGGTTATGAAGGCTTTCATGTTGGGCCACCAGTAATACAGCAAAATTAATTGGAGTGTTTTTGAAATTCCGGGGTGGCCAGCGGTTAATTGGTCATGAAAGAGGGATGTTACTCCCCTCCTAAGGGTATTGTCTGCCACGACAACTAAGGCATTCCCATGGTACCAGTGGGTTCCGTCTGCTAGGGTTATTTGTTTGAACGCTTTGACCCATTGTTTGAGTTTCTGCTGATTTTGGTACTGTGCCAACTTGATTTTACTGTCCAGGTTGCTTTCTAGCGTATCCCAATCCATAACTTGGATGTTTTCGTTCTCTCCACTGGGCCACCCGTTTCCAGGGTGACTCCTGTCCATGGAGGTACTGCGAATACTTGTATGGTGGTCGCAGAAATATTTGCTGGGCCATACAGTGACGTCTTCATTTTCTGGATTGCTTCCATTGTCATGGTCTTCTCGTCTTGATAGACCGTCTGCTCGATTTGAGGCTCCTGGCTTGTATTCCAGGATCATGTTGTATTGTTCCCGTTCAGGGAGGTATCCAGCGACTCTTGGTCCAATTTTCCTGGGGTCGCAATAGTATCGAAGGTTTGCATGGTTGGTATAGACGAGTACTGGTTTCTCAGTACCCTTGAGGAGGTAGTCCCAATTCCTGAGGCCGCGCATGATGGCCAGGAATTCTCTGTCGTAGATGGGGTAGTTCTGCTCTGTGCTGGTGAATTTCTGGGAGTGGAAACCGCAGGGGTGCTGTGGTCCTGGTTTTTCTGTGCCATCAGGTTGTGTGATAGGTGGTCCTCTTTGATAGAGTATGGCTCCGGTCGCTATCTGTGAAGCGTCAACTTCCAGCTCAAATTGTTTGCTGGGATCTGGGCGAATGAGTACTGGGGCGCTAGTGATCCGCTTCTTGAGTTCTCTAACTGCAGCTATGCAGTCCGGTGTCCATTCAAATGGGATGTCCTTTCCAAAGAGGCATGTGATGGGTGCTGTGATGGAGGAAAATCCGGTGATAAACATGCAGTGGTATCCCAAGACTCCTATAAATGAGCAGGCTCCTTTGAGGGTCGTAATGTTTTCTGGCCAGTCTGCTATTCCGGCGATTTTGGCTGGGTCAACTGTTGCACCGTCCTTGGTGAGGCGTACTCCTAGGAAGTCCATGGTAGGCTTCATGAATATTGATTTACTGAGCTTGAGGTGTAGTCCATTTTTGGCTAGCAGGTCGAAGGCGAAGTGGAGGATATCAATGTGTAGTTTGATATCTTTGAGCTTTGTTCCTAGTCCACAGTCGTCCATATAGCTTCTGAATATCTTCCTGATGTTGTGGACTCCTTTCTTCTCAAAGTGATCATATAGTTCTTCCAGCATGAGGTTCATAAACCTCTGGAATGTCGGTGGTGAATTGCTCATTCCGAAGAACATGACTTTGGGCTCAAATAGCCTGCGGCAGGTTTTGAAGGCGGCTTTCCATTCATCCCCTTCACATATGCGAATATTGTTGTAGCCCCAGCGTATGTCGAATTTGCTGAATAGCTCCATTCCTTGGAGGTCTTCAATACATTGGGCAAGGTTAGGAAGGGGGGTGACGTCTTTCTTGGTGACCGTGTTGAGTGGGTGGTAATCAATGATATAGCGTTTCTCTTTGCTGTCCTTTTTAGGGACCATGAATGTGCTGAATCCATAGGGTGATTCGGATGGGACGATGTATCCCTTCTCCAGGTTTTCATCGAGGAATTGGTTTTCTGCCTCCTGGTCTTTGAGGCTCATAGGGTAGGTTTTGCAATTGAATTTTGCTGGAGCTTCTGCTGTAAGCTCAATTTTATGGTCGCATGGACGTGATGGGGGGAATTTCTTGGCTTCTTCATCTGAAAAGAGGAGGGCGTGTCGTTTGAATTCCTCTGGTAGGGTAATTTCTTCTTTCTTGTGTTCTTCCACGTACTTGTGAGCCATTTCTGTGGCATTGTGGGTCCTGTTGACTTCCATAGTGGTTCTTCCAATCCATATGTTCGGTTGGCTTTGGTCTTCGAGTTCTTCCATAATTGCTTCATGAGTTTCCATGATGAGATCATTGTCTTCTTGTTTTTGTCGTTTCTCCTTGAGGTAGCCTTGCGCTTTGTCCCAGGTAATTTTCTGGATGGTTTCAACCTTGACCTTTGGTCCTTTGAGTGTTCCTGCTTCCCAATCAATGTCAGGTTTGAATGCTTTGAACCAGGGGTAGCCGAAAAGGAAGCGATCTCTTCCTAGATTTGTGACGAAGAAACATAGTTGTCGTCTGAGATTTCCTTGGCTGACCATGAGGTCACAATAGTGACTGATTTTTCCTTGTCTATTGGGTGTTCTGTCAACATTAAAGACAGGTCGCTGGTAAGGGAGTTCTTTCATTCCCAAGTGGAGCTTTTTGACAGTTTCTGAGTCGATGAAGTTCTCTGTGGCTCTGGTATCAAGGAGGCCAATTTCTTTTGTTTCCCTTTTGTAACTAATGACTGCGAACTCGATTTGAACTGAGTTACTTTTGTTGACAAAGATGCTGTCTAGTCCAAAGGTCTTGGCAAGGGCTTCAATTTTCTGGATGCTGAATCCAGCTTTGGGGATGAGCTCATTGAGCGTTCTGATTTTTGTGTCGTCATCCATGGTTTGGATCTGTTCTTTGAGTGCGTCTCCCATCTGCTGTGCAGAGGGCTTCGACTTTGGATAGGCATGTGCGTCTTCCAACTGCTTTGCAGTGGACTTTGACTTTAGGTAGGCATGTGCGCATCCCAATCGCTGTGTGATGGACTTTGTCTTTGGTTTGCATAGCTTGATTAGCTTCTGGCGAGTGGCCTCATCAAATTTGTGGGCGTTGGCTGCGATACAGTCTTGTATCGCCTTGATTTTCTGTGGCCCTAGTGTATGTGCTGGTGGCTGGTTGTCGGCAATGAGTTTCTCAAGTTTCTTTGCGTCCAATAACTGTGGGTGATCCAGAGTTTCTTCCTTGAGAGCATCGAAACTATTGGCGCTCTTGTTTTCTTGGATCCTTTTAGTAAGTTGGTTCATGGGTAAGATTCCCATATCTGGACGGCTTCGGATGGTGCTAATGACTGCACCTTCTTGTCGATCGTAATTGACTTGGCAGTGACGGGCGTAGTGTCCCTTCTTGTAGCAATGGAAGCATTCCAGGCTTCTCATAAGTTTGTTTGATGGTGGTGCATACTTGTGGCCGTTGTCTTGTGGCCGCGTCGAGTTCTTGTAGAACATGTGGTTGACCTGTGATGCTATTCCATGGCAGTGGTATTTCCCCGCAAAGCATAGTGCGTTGACCTCGATAGGGTCCTTGGTTTCTGTGACAATCGGTGCTTTGATGTCGAAGATCTCATATAGAGCTTTGCGAAGCATTGACTTTGCGTCGCCTCGTGGTTGCATCTTTTGCACCTTTGTTTCTCCCATTGATGATCCAGTGGTTCCCTGGTGTGACCGATCTGTTGTCGGTTTGATTGCTCCAACTCCAGTGGTCAAGCGTCCTGTAACTGTGACGCCTTTTGGTCTACCAGTGGCCTTCTGGTCTTGGATATGGGGTGCACTCTTCATAGCAGCAACCGCGGCATATGTCTTAGCATCTTTAGCTAGCGTCGTCATGACTTCTTGGTGTGTGTGGGTAGGAGATGGTGTAGCAGGGGTTATAAGGGTTCGGGGTGGTCAACTCGCCAAGCTGGTGTGTCAGTAAGAAAGCTTGACTTGTGTTAAGGCTTCAATGGGCCTTGATAGTACGACTTGTACTAAGAGTTTTAACTGGTGGCGAGTACTTGAAGGGGTAGAAGTCTCTAGTGTTGCTAGAGACGACTCTGAGAGGCTTATGTAAGAGATGAGGGAAAGGGGAGGCACTTGGGGAGCTTTCAAGAACATTGATATTGAGAATCAAGTCAAGCTTAGGGCTTGACTGTCAAAATACAGGGCGCTTATATACAGGCACGGCCGCGCACGGGCCATGGTCACTAAGGTAGGTACTTCTGGTCAAGAGGGGGCTGTCTGTATCGTATGGTACTCCGCGGACAAGTGCTGCGGTCTGTATGAGTCGAACAATAGAGAATGAGCGAGAGCAAATGATAAAGTGACAAGTTGCCTAATTCATCCTTAAGGATCGAACAATGGCGGCGGGTCATTCCAAGAAGAGAAGTGTCGTCATGATGCGATGACGACCACGAGGTTTGAGGCTGATCCGAGGAGATCTGATCTCCGCGTGCCCATTCTGGTCTAATGGGCGTCTAGTGTAAGCAACTACCCTTTAAGGTAGTCCGTATTGATGGTGACCCAATTAAGGGCTATGTCGCTATCTGCGTCATCTGCGGAGCTCTGCGTGGATGAGGGATTGTCTGCGGATCCTCCGGGGGAGGTTGACTGGTAGCCCTGACTCTGGGGTGAGGTGCCAGCTATGGGCGACGAGGCAGAGGGGGTGATTGACTGGTAACCGCCTTCCCTATTGGTGCGTTGGTGTATAGGTGCTGAGGGGAGACTTGTAGGTGACAGAGAGTGCTTGCAGGACACAGGACTGCTGGGCTGAGTGAGGTATGCTTCCCAGGGTTCGATAGGGGACTCTTCTGGGGACAAGGTGTGTGTCTGTCCTCCAGGGACGTCAGGTTCATAGTAAGTGACTGGTTGTGGCTCTAACATCAGCAAAAGTGCAAAAAGTAGGTAAGGGGCTTCCAAGGCAAAGATAGCCCCTTCCAAGGCAAAGTTATGACTATACAGGGCATGGGTCGACCTATACAAGGGCTTACAAGGCATCAACTACACTACCTCCATTTGAAACTTTTGCTGATGAAGGGCGGCGCGTCCTCTATGGGACTATCTGGGTCTTCCAGTGGGTTCTCTACTGGGGGTGGCTCTTGGTACATTTCCATTGAGAAGTATTCCCGACGATGGATGTTCCAAGGGATGGGGACAAGGGGCTCGACTGGGGGCTGATCAAGGGGTGACAATGGTTTGGATGGTTCACTGGGCGGTAGCGGTGGCAGGTCTGGTAGGGATGATGGGTTCAATAGTAGTGGTTGCTTAGGCGTGGATATGGTGACGAGGAGGGGGTCCGACAAGGATGAGAAAAATTGGGGTGGATCATAACACCCTTCCTAGAAAGTCACTCCCACGTGACTTCATTCACGCAGCTGGTCACAAGAGTCAGCGTCCCACTCTGCGCAGTGTAACTTGTAAGAGTTGTCCCTGAGGCACATAAGTCTGTAGTTAGGGTGGTTTTCGGGTACTACACAGCTCATTCCAGTGCAATTGAAATGAGGGACTGGGCATTCATCATGAGCATAGAGAGGGGAGTAGCACCACCTACAGATGACCCATAATGGGCAGTCTTCCTTTACGTGATCTGGGTAGTCATCATGACATTTGAGGCAATAGGGATAGAGGGGGTGTTTGCATTTGTTACCAGTCTCTTCCTGGTCGTCAGATGGTCCTTGAGCTGCAAAGATACGGGGGATGAAAGAAGTGGAAGGGGAGGCTGGTGTTAAGGCTTCAATGGGCCTTGATAGTACGACTTGTACTAAGAGGTGAACTGGTGGTGAGTACTTGAAGAGGTAGAAGTCTCTAGTATTGCTAGAGATGACTCTGAGTGGCTTATGTAACAAGTGGGTAAAAGGGGAGGCACAAGGGAGGCTTTCAAGAACATTGATATTGAGAATCAAGTCAAGCTTAGGGCTTGACTGTCAAAATACAGGGCGCTTATATACAGGCATGACCGTGCACGGGCCATGGTCACTAAGGTAGGTACTTCTGGTCAAGAGGGGGCTGTCTGTATCATATGGTACTCCGTGGACAAGTGCTGCGGTCTGTATGAGTTGAACAATAGAGAATGAGCGAGAGCGAATGATAAAGTGACAAGTTGCCTAATCCATCCTTAAGGGTCAAACAATGGCAGCAGGTCATTCCAAGAAGAGAAGTATCGTCATGATGCGATGACAACCACGAGGTTTGAGATTGATCCGAGGAGATCTGGTCTCCGCATGCCCATTCTGGTCTAATGGGCGTCTAGTGTAAGCAACTACCCTTTAAGGTAGTCCGTATTGATGGTGACCCAATTAAGGGCCATGTCGCTATCCGCGTCATCTGCGGAGCTCTGCGTGGATGAGGGGTTGTCTGCAGATCCTCCGGGAGAGGTCGACTGGTAGCCCTGACTCTGGGGCGAGGTGCCAGCTATGGGCGACAAGGTAGTAGGCGTGATTGACTGGTAACTACCTTCTCTACTGGTGCATTGGCATATGGGTGCCGAAGAGGGACTTGTGGGTGACAGGGAATGCTTGCGGGACACAGGACTATCCGGGGCAAGGTACTCTTGCCATGGTATGACAGGGGACTCTTCTGGGGACAAGGCATGCGTGTTGCCTCCAGGGACATCGGGTTCATATGGAATGAATGGCTCTGGCTCTACGGGCGGTGCGTCCTCCATGGGACTGTCTGGGTCTTCCAGTGGGTTCTCTACTGGAGATGGCTCTTGGTATGTCTCCATTGAGGAGTACTCCCAACAATGGATGTTCCATGGAACAGGGACAAGGGGCTCGACTGGGGGCTGATCAAGGGGTGACGATGGTTTGGATGGTTCACTAGGCGGTAACGGTGGCAGGTCTGGTAGGGAGGATGGATTCAATGGTAGTGGTCGCTTAGGCATGGATAGGGTGATGAGGAGGGGGTCCGACAAGGATGAGAAAAATTGGGGTGGATCATAACATGAGGCCCCTCCTAAGGGAATCATTTCCACACGATTACGTGCCTTGGCTAGCTGAGCCCTGAGTTCCTTGTGATGAGTAAGTGAGATGCGTGCCCACTTGGCCTGACTGGGATTGGGCAGCGTGAGTCCTCTGCCTTTCAGCAGATTGGTCGTCGTGAAGTAGAGCTGGGGGTGTATTCTGAGTAGATAGAGAGCTGTGTCCTTGTTGAGCTTCCTGAAGTAGATGGCTAGTGTCCATGTCTCGAAGCGTCCTGAATTGCGCTTCCACTTGTTGTCCATAGCAACGAAATCCTTGACAACTAACTTGAGGATTTCTTGCTTGAGTTCTGCTTTAAGGTTCTGTGTTTTCTGCTTTGGCAATGGCAAGGAGGACGTCCCGGTGGAGTAGTCCGGCATCAGTGTATTGGCTGGTAGTGTTGCTGTTTTCATCTTCTTCTTCTGGTTCTGTTTCTGTTTCTGCATGTTGTTCGCTCCCAGGATAAAGTCCAGTAGTACTGGCGGTGGGGTTGAGAGGACTTGGTTCCTCTGATGGGACATCTGGATTGGTTGTGTATAAGGGCAGGTGTCCTGGTGACTCTGGTTCTGTGTGTGTTTCTGTGGGGGGTTGGAAATGGAATGGGGGTCCGGTGTGGTAGTAGCGCTGATGTCTGATCGAGGCGCTAATGATTGGTTCTTCGCTGTCAACTGGGACATCAATTCCATTGTGATTGATGACGGTCTCTTCTTGTTCTGGTTCCCAGTTGGTCCAGTGTAGTCTGATGGTGAAGTTGTCCCTTCTGATAAAGGCAGCAAATAGGTGTAAGTTGTCGGTTTCTGTGTGTAATCTGAGGAGGACAATTCCGTTTTCCGTTCCAAGGGTGAAGATGGTGGATGTGGGGAATCCTTGGCTAGGTAGGTTTGGATGCTGTGCCATCTATTGGCAGTGGTAGGGGCAGTAGTATTCCTTGCATGAGCTGGAGTGGAGGAGGGAGTGTTCGAAGGTGATATGGATGGTTCTCTGTAGCGATCCTGGCTTTCTGGCTGCTGGTATGAACTCTTTGAACCGGTATGGGTTGGGGAAGATAGTAGGGTCTCTGAAGAGCAAGCAGAAGAAGAAGAAAGACTGCTTGGAGGGATGGGAGTAATCTGGTCGGCGGGGCATGATGGGGAATATTCTTCTGCTGTTTCCATGGCTTTTATGCAAGAGCGAATGGCTGCGGGATGGCTGGCGTAGAAGTCTGTAACAAGGTCTGCGGCGTTCAGGTCTGATTCATCGACCCATGAGTTATGAGAGGGCAAGTATCCTTTCCAGCGGACAAGGTATTGCTTCTTTTTGTTTCGCCCAAAGCGTCTTGATTGGAGGATTTGCTCTACCTCCCATTCTGGTTCTCCTTCTATGATGTCAGGTGGCGGTTCTATCCAATTTGGGCCATGTGCTTCTGTTTCTCAATATGGCGTTAGTAATGATGCGTGGAAGACATTGTGGATCTTCCAATGACTTGGCAGTTCTATTTTGAATGCGGCGTTTGATATGATGGCGACTACCCAAAAGGGTCCGTATCGCCTTGGTGATAACTTCGGGGTGATGTTTACTGGTAAGTTTAGATTAGTTCCTTCCAGCCAGACTCTGTCTCCAATTGCAAATGGTCTGTATCTTGGTTTCTGCTTTATCCAGCTGTCTTGCGCTTTACGTTGGGCCTCTTGGGCGGCTTCTCTGGGTTCTTTGATATTGGTAAGACATTTTTCTAGGGTGGGAATGTCGGTTGATCTGGTGGGCTGGTGTACGCGTGGAGTATATCCAACAAGGAGGTCGAATGGGGCTTTCTTTGTAGTGGCGGACGGCCATGAGTTCTTCGTATACTGGGCTATAGGTAGCCAGGCGTGCCAGTTGTTCTGTTGTGTTCCGCAGAACATCCTGAGGTACTATTCGAGAGATTGGTTTGCTCATTCACTTGCACCATCTGTCTGGGGGTGGTAGGCTGTGCTGATATTTTGGCGGATGTCTAGGAGGCGGCATAGCTCCTTTCCAAAGCGTGAGGTGAACCAGGGATCTCGGTCTGAGATAATCTTCTTGGGTAGGCCATAGTGAGGCAGGACATGTGTCAGGTATAGTTGCGCGACTCCTTCAGAGTCTATAGTCTCTTTGCAAGGCAAGAACATAGAGGCCTTGGTACAATCGGTGTCTGTGATCGTCAGGATAGTGTTGTAGCCTCCAGAGGGCAGTAGCTTTGTGATGAAATCCATGGCAATAGTCTCAAAAGAACAAGCGTTTTCAACTGGAGTTATTGGCGATAAGGGGGGATGGCTAGGATGAGTGTTCACTTTGTTCATTTGACAGGTTGCGCATCCTCGGATGTACTCGGTTATGAAGGCTTTCATGTTGGGCCACCAGTAGTACAGCAAAATTAATTGGAGTGTTTTTGAAATTCCAGGGTGGCCAGCGGTTAATTGGTCGTGAAAAAGGGATGTTACTCCCCTTCTAAGGGTATTGTCTGCCACGACAACTAGTGCGTTCCCATGGTAATAGTGGGTGCCATCCGCTAGAGTGACTTGTTTGAATGCTGCTGTCCATTGCTTGAGTTTCTTCTGGTCTTGGTACTGTGCCAGTTTGATTTTACTATCCAGATTGCTTTCTAGTGTGTCCCAATCCATAACTTGAATAATTTCGTTCTCTCCACCAGGCTGCCCGTTTCCGGGGTTACTCCTGTCCATGGAGGTACTTCGAATACTTGTATGGTGTTTGCAGAAATATTTGCTGGGCCATACTGTGATGTCTTCATTTTCTGGGTTGCTTCTGTCATCATGGTCTTCACGTCTTGATAGACCGTCTGCTCAATTTGAGGCTCCTGGCTTATATTCCAGGATCATGTTGTACTGTTCTCGTTCTGGTAGATATCTGGCAACTCTTGGTCCAATTTTCCTGGGGTCGCAATAGTAGCAGAGGTTTGCATGATTGGTATAAACAAGTACTGGTTTCTCAGTACCCTTGAGGAGGTAATCCCAATTCCTGAGGCCGCGCATGATGGCTAGGAATTCTCTGTCGTAGATGGGGTAGTTCTGCTCTGTGCTGGTGAATTTCTGGGAGTGGAAACCGCAGGGGTGCCGTGGTCCTGGTTTTTCTATACCATCAGGTCATGTGATAGGTGGTCCTCTTTGATAGAGTATGGCTCCGGTTGCTATCTGTGAAGCGTCAACTTCCAGCTCAAATTGTTTGCTGGGATCTGGGTGAATGAGTACTGGAGCGCTAGTGATGTGCTTCTTGAGTTCTCTAACTGCAGCTATGCAGTCCAGTGTCCATTCAAATGGGATGTCCTTTCTGAAAAGGCGTGTGATGGGTGCTGTGATGGAGGAAAATCCGGCGATAAACATGCGGTGGTATCCCAAGACTCCTATGAATGAGCGGGCTCCTTTGAGGGTTGTGATGTTTTCTGGCCAGTCTGCTATTCCAGCGATTTTGGCTGGGTCAACTGTTGCACTGTCCTTGGTGAGGCATACTCATAGGAAGTCCATGGTAGGCTTCATGAATATTGATTTACTGAGTTTGAGGTGTAGTCCATTTTTGGCTAGTAGGTCGAAGGCAAAGTGGAGGATTTTGATGTGTAGTTTGATGTCTTTGAGCTTTGTTCCTAGTCCACAGTCATCCATATAGCTTCTGAATATCTTCCTGATGTTGTGGACTCCTTTCTTCTTGAAGTGATCGTATAGTTCTTCTAGCATGAGGTTCATAAACCTCTGGAATGTTGGTGGTAAGTTGCTCATTCCGAAGAACATGACTTTGGGCTCGAATAGCCTGCAGCGGGTTTTGAAGGCGGGTTTCCATTCATCCCCTTCACATATGCGAATATTGTTGTAGCCCCAGCATATGTTGAATTTGCTGAATAGCTCCATTCCTTGGAGGTCTTCAATACATTGGGTGAGGTTAGGAAGGGGGGTGATGTCTTTCTTGGTGACTGCGTTGAGTGGGCGGTAGTCGATGATATAGCGTTTCTCTTTGCTGTCCTTTTTGGGGACCATGAAGGTGCTGAATCCGTAAGGTGATTTGGATGGGACGATGTATCCCTTCTCCAGGTTTTTGTCAAGGAACTGATTTTCTGCCTCCTGGTCTTTGAGGCTCATAGGACAGGTTTTGCAGTTGAATTTCGCTGGAGCTTCTGCTGTGAGCTCAATTTTATGGTCGCATGGACGTGATGGGGGGAACTTCTTGGCTTCTTCATCTGAGAAGAGGAGGGCATGTCGTTTGAATTCCTCTGGTAGGGTAATTTCTTCTTTCTTGTGTTCTTCTGTGTACTTGTGGGCCATTTCTGTGGCGTTGTGGGTTCTGTTGACTTCCATAGTGGTTCTTCCAATCCATACATTTGGTTGGCTTTGGTCTTCGAGTTCTTCCATAATTGCTTCGTGAGTTTCCATGATAAGATCATTGTCTTCTTGTTTTTGTCGCTTCTCCTTGAGGTAGCCTTGCGCTTTGTCCCAGGTAATTTTCCGGATGGTTTCAACCTTGACTTTTGGTCCTTTGAGTGTTCCTGCTTCCCAATCAATGTCGGGCTTGAATGCTTTGAACCAGGGGTAACCAAAAAGGAAGCGATCTCTTCCTAAATTTGTGACAAAAAATCATAGTTGTCGTCGTAAATTTCCTTGGCTAACCATGAGGTCACAGTAGTGGCTGATCTTTCCTTGTCTGTTGGGTGTTCCATCAACATTAAAGATGGGTCGCTGGTAAGGAAGTTCTTTCATTCCCAAGTGGAGCTTTTTGACCGTTTCTGAGTCGATGAAATTTTCTGTGGCTCCGGTATCAAGGAGGCTGATTTCTTTTGTTTCCCGTTTGTAGCTGATGACCACGAACTTAATTTGTACTGAGTTACTTTTGTTGACAAAGACGCTGTCTAGTCTGAAGGTTTTGGCAAGGGCTTCAATTTTCTGGATGTTAAATCTGTTCTTTGGGATAAGCTCATTGAGCGTTCTGATTTTTGTGTCTTCATCCATGGTTTGGATCCGTTCTTTGAGTGCATCTCCATCTGCTATGCAGAGGGCTTCGACTTTGGTTTGCATAGTTTTATGATTTCTTTGCAAGTAGCCTCATCAAATTTATGGGCGTTTTCTTTGACAAATTTTTGGACTTTCTTTATGTCCGATAGTGTTGGTACGTTCTTCTGTTTATGTGCTGCTATAAGCTCTTTGATCCTTTTTGCGTCCAATAGTTTTGGAACAGGTACTGAGGATGTCTGATCCAGAGTTTCTTCTCTAAGAGTGTCAAATTTATTGGTGCTCTTGTTTTCTTGGATCCTTTTGGTAAGTTGATCCATTGGTAGAATTCCCATATCTGGGCGGCTTCGCATGGAGCAGATCTCTGCGACTTCTTTTCAATCATGATTGATTTGGCGCTTGACTCGACAGTTACAAGTGTAGTGACCCTTTTTATGGCAATGGAAGCATTCTTTGCTTCTCATAAGTTTGTCTGGCGGTGGTACGCGCTTATGACCTCCATGTTTTGTATATGACATTTTAATTGGTCGGGTCACTAGACTAGCACTATATCGTCTGCCCGAATAGCAAATTGCTTTGACCTCGATAGGGTCCTTCTGTTCTATGATTGTCAGTTCTTTGACGTTGAAGATCTCATATAGAGCTTTGCGAAGCTTTGCCTTTGCTTCGTCCTGTGGTTGCATCTTTTGCGCCTTTGTTTCTCCCATTGATGATCCAGTGGTTCCCTGGTACGACCGATCTGTTGTCGGTTTGATTGCTCCAACTCCAGTGGTCAAGCGTCCTGTAGCTGTGACGCCTTTTGGTCTACCAGTGGCCTTCTGGTCTTTGATATGGGGTGCACTTTTCATAGCAGCAACCATGGCATATGTCTTTGTGTTGTTTACAAGTGTCGTCATGACGTCTTTGGATGGGTGGGTAGGAGGATGGGTAGATGGGTGTAGTGGATGTATGTGAACCAAGGTCTTCTCCACATGGAGGGATAGATGTGTCTGTATGATCCAAGGCTGTCTGGCTTTTGCCTGCCTCTTCGTCTCAAGGGACACAAGCCCAAGAAACTTCACACCTTAGTTCGGTTTATGTGCTCCTCCACTTCAACACCCGTGAGGGCGCTTTGATCCTCCTACACAAGACTTTCAACTCCGGGTAAGGGAGGTCTTATGCAATAGATTCACAAAGTTGTGGATTTACAGAACCACCGGCACTAACGTATGGGGTGCTAGGAAGGTAGGGGATATGAGCGTCCGGGGTGGTTGTCTTCTCGCCAAGCTGGTGTGTCAAAAGGAAAGCTTGACTTGTGTTAAGGCTTCAACGGGCCTTGATAGTATGACTTGTACTAAGAGTGAACTAGTGGCAAGTACTTGAAGAGGTAGAAGTCTCTAGTGTTGCTAGAGACGACTCTGAGAGGCTTATGTAAGAGATGAGGAAAGGGGAGGCACTTGGGGAGCTTTCAAGAACATTGATATTGAGAATCAAGTCAAGCTTAGGGCTTGACTGTCGAAATACAGGGCGCTTATATACAGGCACG